>WNGO01001135.1_pt1 | contig 20328 bp, 20 predicted proteins | sample 5400511 | NCBI WGS metagenome assembly WNGO01 (sample SAMN13153380, study PRJNA577476) | soil metagenome | isolation source: 20 cm soil or saprolite under Garry oak tree replicate 2 | place: USA:California | collected 2016-06-15 | reverse complement strand
ACAACCTGATCATGCTCTCGGGGCCAGGCGGCAACGTCGTCGTGCTGACCGGACCCGACGGGATGCTGCTGGTCGACACCTTCGTCTCGCCCGCCTGGCCCAAGTTCCAGGAAGCGCTCCGGGGGCTCGGCACGGCGCCGGTGAGACACGTCATCAATACGCACTGGCATTTCGACCACACCGACAACAACGCGCCGCTCCATGCCCTCGGCGCGACGGTGCTGGCGCATGAGAACACGAAGACCAGGATGTCCCAGCCGCACCACCTCGCCATTCTCGATCTGCAGTTCCCGCCGTCGCCGGCCGTCGCCCTGCCACAGCAGGTCTTCAAGGACAGTCAGGGACTGCAAGTGAACGGCGAGAGCCTGAAGTTGTCCCACGTCGCGCCCGCCCACACGGACACCGACATCTACGTGCACTTCGAGAAGGCCAACGTGCTCCACACGGGAGACGTCTTCTTCAACGGGAGATACCCCTACATCGACGGCAGCACCGGCGGACGGATGAGCGGCATGGTGGCCGGCGCCACCACGCTGTTGGGGCTGGCCGACGACCACACCAAGATCGTTCCGGGCCACGGCGCCCGGTGCACGAAAGCGGACCTCGCGCGATATCGCGACATGATGGCGACGGCGCACGACCGCGTGTCGAAGCTCAAGTCATCCTGAAAGTCGCTCGAGGAAGCCATCGCGGCCAAGCCGTTCACCGACCTCGACGACAAATGGGGCAAGGGTCGGTTCGACGGCGACGCGTTCGTTCGGATCGTGTATTCGACGCTGTGAAGTCGCTGGTTCTCGCATGTCTCGTAGCGCTCGGCTGTCGCGCCGGGCCAGCGGCGCTGCGCGTCGGGACCACCTATACCGTGCAGCAGTCCGGCGCGCTCGCGGTGCTCGAGGCGGGGTGGACCGGCCCGGCGTTCGCGACGGTGATCGGTCCGTCGGGTCAGATCCTGCGGGCGGCCGCCGCTGGCGACGTGGACGTGGTGATCACGCACGCTCCCGCGCTCGAGCAGCGCCTGCTCGTCGCGCCTGGACACGCCTTGCTCCGTTGCCCGCTGGTCGCCAGCCGCTTCGCGATCGTCGGACCCGACGCGGATCCCGCGCATGTCGCGGTCGCGGCCAGCGCGGTGGACGCATTCCGTCGCATCGCCGCCGCCGGGGGGCCGTTCGTCTCGCGCGGTGATTCCTCCGGCACGCACGTCAAGGAGCTCACCCTGTGGCAGTCGGCCGGCGTCAAGCCAGCAGGGCGCTGGTATCTAGAGTCCGGAACGGACCAGGCCGCCACCCTTCATTTGGCCGACGAGCGCCGGGCCTACGCGCTCGCCGACCTCCCCACGTACGCGACGCTCGGCGGCTTGGGCCTGCGTCTCCTCTTCAGCGCGGACACCGCGCTCACGAACCCCTACACGCTGTACGTGGTGCGCCGTCCCGCCCCGCATCCCGCGAGCCGGGATTTCGCGACATGGGCGACGACCCGCGGCCGTGAAGGGATCCTCGCCCTCCACCTCGCCGACGGCACGCCGGCGTTCGTCGCCCGGGCCGGCGGATGCGAGACTATTGCGAAACGGTGAGGGAGTACCCCGACAGCGAGCGCAGCTGGAAATCCGCCGCGGCCGCGACGCTCTGAATCGTCGCGGCGTACTGCGCCGCCTGGCGGGTGTCGGTGACGCCGAAGGTGAGGATCGCGCCGCTCGTGAGCGTCCCGGTGACCGCCACCTTCGTGGTCATCGACAGGGGCTGTGAGAATGCGCGGAGGCCGGCGCCGGCCGTGATCCTCGTGGGCGCTTGCGGGCCGGTCACGCTCAAGAGGATGGCTCCGTCGGCCCCCGAGTTGGGGGTCGTGAGCGATACGGTGAGCATGCCCGCGACCGGACCGCCGCCGTCGCTGCTGCAGCTGCCCGCGCCCGCAAGCGCCAGCGCCAAGAGCAGGAATCGTCCGTAGCGATTCATCGCGACGCTCCCTTCCGTTGCACTGCGCGTACCAGGGTCCGTTGCTCGGCCGTGAGGGGGGCGCCCGTCGCCTGCACCCAGGCGAGGAAGTCACCCAGGTCGAATCCCCCGTTGCCGTTCCCCAGCTGGTCCAGGTCCCCGAGCTGCGCGGCCGTGAGCGCGCTGGACCCGTTCAACAGCTGCGCCACGATCTCGGCCGTACTGAACGTCTCGAGGAACACCGCACGCACCGTATACGGCCGACCCATCGGGAGCGTGACGCTGGCGTTCTTGGAAATGGTGTCGCCGGCCCAGCCCAGGAACGTGCGCGTGGCGCTCGTGTCGATGGCGGTCAGAGTGACCGCGGTGCCCTCGACGACGAGAGTGTCGCTCGGCACCGAGCCGGTGATCTTGCCGCCGTTCGTCGTCGTGTAGATGACGCGGTGCGACCGCGCCAGGGTCACCGTGAGCGTCTCCGGCGCGGCGCTCGCCGCATACGTGAAGCTGCGCGGCTCGGGCGGGGACCACGAGATGAACACTTGCCGCGTCCGGTTCGCGTTGGTGAATTGCGTGTCCGCCACGCTCACGCTGTGCATCGAGTTCGGCGTGAGAACGCCGCGGAACACGTGATACGGCGTCCCATCGAACTCGATCACCGCCGCCGTGTCCGTCGCGCGCACCACCCAAACGGGGAAGACCAGATGGAACTGCATCGTCCCGTTCGGCACCACCTGCGTTATCTGGTCGATCGCCAGCGCCGCGGCCGTGCCGTCCGCGTTCCGCAGCGCGGCCGGCGTGCTGGTGGCGGTGAAGGCGGTGTTGCTGGTCAGTCCCGGGTAATGATCGCCCGCGTCGCCCCGATCGGAGCAGTTCGAGACGGGCGTGGACGAGCAGCTCGAGGTGGGGTTGGCATCGAGGTTGCCGAACGCGTCGGCCTGCACGACTTCCAGCCCGTGAATCGGCCCGCTGTCGACCTGGTTCGCCGGCAGGAAGTTGGTGATCTGCTCCGAGTCGACGTGATAAATGAGCAGCCCGCCTCCACAGGGCGGCGGGAACGCGGTATGGAACCACACCTGGCAGTGAAAGTGAATCATCGCGCTGTCGGACTGCACCGCCTGGCGGTTCTCGAGCAGGAAATACTCACCGCGCGGGTTCGCGCCCACCACGGGGATGTAGAACGCCGTGTCGCCGGTCGGCGCTGCGCCGAAGCTGTAGGTGTCGTTGGCCGAGAGCGGGACGACGGTCACCCATCCCAACTCGCTGAGCGACCACGCATCCATGCGCGAGGGGCTCAGCGGCGAGGTGTAGTTGCCGCTCCCCATCAGGCTGAACTCCCCCACGCCTTCGCTCTGGTTGCTCGTGTCGTACAGGTCGGGGAGCCCGAATCCGTGAGCCGTCTCGTGCGCGACGGTCCCGATCGGCATGATCTGCGTGGAATCGCAGCCCTCCTCGCCCCCGACGCCGCTCTGGAGCGTGTAATCCGAGACGACGATCCGCCGGCCGAGCGCGTCGCGCGAGTGCGTCGCGTAGGCCCCCGCCGTCAGGACATACCGGTGCGCCCAGAGGTGATTGTTGGTAACGCCGCCACACTCCCCCCCCTGCGGCGGGTGAATGAACACCACGAGGTCGACGATGCCGTCACCATCGGAGTCGTACTGCCTCCAGTCGACCAGGTTGTCGATCTTGCGCAGCGCTTCCACCAGCCCTGACTGCATCCGCGAAACAGCGTCGTCGCTGAACAGGCCGTTGCAGTTGGTGGTCCCGTACGGGTTCTCGTGACACGAGCCTGGGGCGCCGGCGTAGGTGACCTCGTTCGAGTCCAACGCGGCGTAGCCATAGGACTGGCCCTGCACGCTCAAGAGGCCGTTCGACAGTTGCTCGTAGTACGATCGAAACGTGTAGGGACGGCCGCTCGGTGGTGTGCTCCCAAACAGCACGTCGTTGTACGCCGCCGTCGTGCGCAGCTGGGAGCTGGGCGTGTTCTTGAACTTGAAGAGAATCACCGGGACCTTGAGGACGCCGGAGACCGCGGCCCCGGTGGCGAGCGGTGCCCCCGCCCCCGCCATCGGCGCGTTCAGCGCACCGAAGTTGTGCCGGGACAGGAGGCGCTTTCGCAGGGCGCGCACCGCGCGCGCTTGCCGGCGCCACACGCCGTCCTTGCGGAAGTCGAAGCCGGGAATCTCCCGGCGCACCCGCGCCACAGACGCGTGGGGCGCGGCCTGCTGGGCACGTCCCGCAGCGGGCAGGCCCAGGATCGAGAGCACGGCTATGTAGACCAGCGAGCGAGACGCCACGGCAACCCTCGGCGTGTGTGCAGGAACGATCGGCTGCGGCAATCTAGCTTAGGCCTGCGGCATCGAGGCAGGGGTGGGATGCCTCACACCACGGCCCGCAAGTATTACCCCGAGCGCCATGAATCCGATCACGCCGCCGACCACCTTCGCCTCGTACAGCCACGGGCGTGGTTCATCGGCGGGCGGGACGAAGCCGAGGACGATCGATAACAGCACGGCCGCCGAGCCGATCCATCCGACCAGCGCGCTGCCCACCGTGCGTTGGCGCCGCAGGCGCAGGTACGCCAGAAAGACGTAGAGGTAGGGGATAAAGAACAGCACGATCGTCGTCTGTGTGAGGACGAGGTAGGCATTCTTCACCGTGGTCCCCACCAGACTTGCGATCACGAACAGCGTCGCGATCCCCCCCTGGACGAGCAATCCGACATGCGGTGTGTGCCAACGCGGGTGGATGCGCCCGAACGCCCGCGGCAGGGCGCCGTCGAGGCCCGCGACGAAGGGCAAGCGCGCCGAGCCCGCGAGCCACGCACCCACGCCGCCCAGGTTCCCGAGCACGAGCAGGATCGCGACTACGCTCGACGCAGGTGCGAGCCACCGAGTCCCCAGTCGGTCGGCCAGGGCGGCCGTCGCCTGCGGCATGCCGTTGGTGATGCTCACCGTTTCGGGGGGCAGCGCCACGAGCATGGCGGCGGTCCCGAGCACGTACATCGTCACGATCGCGATGCCCGACACCACGATGCCGCGCCGCAGCGTGGCCGCGGGGTCGTGGATCTCGTCGCCCAGCGTGGGCGCGAGCTCGAGCCCCGCGAACGCAAACGTCATCGTCGCGAACAGGTTGATGGACTGGAGGTCGAACGTCGCCGGCAGCAGCGGTGGCGCCGTAACCGGGGTCGCGCTGCCCCGGGTCACGAGCGCCCAGACCGCGAGCACCATGAAGATCAGGAACGGCAGCCAGGTGGCGTGTCCGCCGATGTTCTGCAACCGCTTCCCCACCCGCAGGCCGACGACGTTCATGCCCACCGCCAGCCACAGCCCCGCCAGGGACACGAGCGCGATGAACCGGGAGTCGTCACCCAGGTGAACGAACCTGAGCCCGCCGGCGTACGCGGCGATCGCCGCGGTCGTGACCAGGAGCGACGGAAAGTACAGCAGGTTGTTGACCCAGTAGCCCCAGGCCGCCACGAACCCGTTCACGGGCCCGAACGCGCTGCGCACCCACCGGTACAGCCCCCCGGCACCCGGATCGATCTCGGACAGCTCGCGCACCGCGACGGCCGACGGCAGGAAGAAAATCAGCATCGCCACGAGCCACACGCTCAGGCTCGCCGGACCGAACTGACTCGCGGCCGTCGTGAGCCAGCGGAGCCCGACGATCGCGGAGATGTTGAACAGCACGACGTCGCGCAGTCCCATGACCCGCGGCAGCCGGGTCATGTCATCGCCGCGGCGACCCGTCACGGTTCCGTCGGATGGATCGTGGCGACGAGCCACCCAACCCCGCTGCCGAGCGCCGCGCCCCCAATGACGTCCGTCGGAAAGTGCTTGCCCGCTGCCACCCGCAGGGCACAGACGCCGAGCGCGCCGGCGTAGAGCAGCGCTGCATTGCGGGCACGGTGGCGCAAGCGATGCCGCCCTGACATCACGAGATAGGACGTCGCCGCCGCGAACGCCAACGACGCGTGCCCGGAAGGAAACGATTTCCGGTTCTCGGGGCTCGACGCCGCCGCGGGCGCGTCCGCCGTGTACAAGACGGGCCGACTGCGATGCACCGCCACTTTGAGCCACTCGGTCGTCGCCAGAGTCCAGGTCAGTGCGTTCCCGAACACGACAACGTCGCCGCGGGCTCGCTTCGGGTCGGCACCCTCCAGCAACGCCGCAGCGGAACCCGCCGTCACACCGATCAGCAGAAAGTTGCTCGTCGTTGCTGCGCTTGAGGAAAACGTGTTCAGCGCGACGCGATCGAAGTCGGACAGCGTGGCGGGATCGCACGGAGCGCAGGGCGGCGGCCCGCTCGGCAAGCCGGCGGCGGTGGGGATCACGGCGAGCCCGCCGGCGACCGCGATGGACGCGGCGTCCCACCACGAGACACGATACAGCTGCTGCGCCACCGCGCCATGGGGCCGGGCGAAGCAGAGCACCAGCGGAACGGCGACAGCGGATGCACGCATCGGAGTCTCACGGAGAGCGAGCGGCCTACAAGTTACGCGCCGGGCGCCGGTCGTGCCGACATGGCGCATCTCTCGTGGCCTTGCGGTTTTAGCCCCTCGCGGCTAAGCTCTAGGCTGATTTTTTCCTATCATCACCGACTGGGGGCCCCGTGAGCACCGAGACCCTGCAGCACATCGCGTTGTTCGAGAAGTGCAGGAACTTCCTTCCCAAGGCGCGCGAGGTCCAGGCGTCTGGGCTCCACGCCTGGTACAAGCCGATCTCCCAGTCCGAAGACACCGTGGTCATCATCGAGGGGAAGCAACGCATCATGATGGGCTCCAACAACTACCTGGGGCTCACGCACCACCCCGAGGTGCTCGCGGCGGCAAAGGCGGCGCTCGATCGCTACGGCTCGGGCTGCACGGGGAGCCGGTTGTTGAACGGCACGCTGGATCTGCACCAGCAGCTCGAAGGGGAGCTCGCGCAGTTCTTCGGCAAGGAGGCCTGCCTCGTGTTTTCGACCGGCTACCAGGCGAACCTGGGAGTCGTCTCCGGGCTGGTGGGCCGGGGGGACGTCGTCTTCCTCGACAAATTAGACCACGCCTCGATTGTGGACGGCGCCAAGATGTCGTACGGCCAAACCGAGCGGTTCGCCCACGGCGATCTGGCGGAACTCGAGCGCAAGCTGCAGCGCGCGGCGACGGGCGTCGGAAAGATGATCATTGTCGATGGCGTCTACTCGATGGAGGGCGACATCGCCGACGTGCCCAACCTGCTCAAGATCGCTCAGAAGCACGGAGCGGCGCTCGCGATCGACGACGCCCACGCGGTCGGGGTGCTCGGCCCGCAGGGCGACGGCACCGCCGCCCAATTCGGGCTCGGCGACGAGGTCGACCTGATCGTGGGCACGTTCTCGAAATCGCTCGCGTCGATCGGCGGCTTCGTGGCGGGGCCCGAAGGGGTGATCGAGTTCCTCCGCTACAATGCGCGACCCCTGGTGTTCACGGCCGCGCTCCCGCCGTCGAACACGGCCGGGGTGCTCGCTGCCCTGCACGTGATGCAACGCGAGCCCGAGCGCCGGGAGTGCCTCTGGACGAACGCGCGTCGGCTCCAGCGGGGGCTGCGCTCGATGGGGTTCGACATCGGGACGACCGAGACCCCCATCGTGCCATTCCTGATCGGGGAATTCGAGAAGACGCTGCTCTTCTGGCGCAAGCTCTTCGATGCCGGCGTGTTCACCAACCCCGTCGTGCCGCCGGCCTTGCCGCCGTCGCGCTGCCGGCTGCGGACGAGCGTGATGGCGACGCACACGGCGCAACAAATCGATTACGCCTTGGAGACCTTCGGAAGGATCGGCAAAGAGCTGGGGGTCATCTGAGCGCTCCGCAGATCGTGCCCGTAACCAGCGGGCGCGATCTGGAGCGGTTCATCGGTTTTCCGTACGAGCATTACCGCGGCGACCCGCTCTGGGTCCCGCCCCTGCGGATGGACGTCCGGACGTTGCTCACGGCCGGCAAGAATCCGTTCTTCGAGCACGCCGCAGCCCAGTATTACCTCGCCGTCCGGAACGGCCGCACGGTCGGCCGCATCGCCGCGATCAAGAACGACGCACACACGCGCGAGCACCAGGACCGCGTCGGATTCTACGGCTTCTTCGAGTGCGTCAACGAGCAGCCGGTGGCGAACGCGCTGTTCGACGCCGCCGGGCGGTGGCTCGCGGACAAGGGCTTCCTCGTGATGCGCGGGCCGATGAACCCTTCGATCAACGATGAATGTGGCCTACTGGTCGCAGGCTTCGACACGCCGCCGGTGCTGATGATGCCGCACAACGGCCCCTCGTACGTCGCCCTGCATGAAGGCTACGGGTTCACGAAGGCCAAGGACCTGCTGGCGTTCCAGAGCACGAGCTCGCAGGTGCCCGACCGCATCACGCGGGTCGCCAAACTGCTCGCCGAGCGCCAGGGGATCACGCTGCGCCCGCTCGACATGAAGCGGTTCAGGGAAGAGGTGGAGCTGGTGAAGATGCTGTACAACCAGGCATGGGAGCGTAACTGGGGCTTCGTGCCGCTCACCGGCGCGGAGATCGATCATCTCGCCAAGCAGCTGAGGCCGATCGTGGTCCCTGATCTGGTGTGCTTCGCCCAGCGCGCCGGGCAGGTGATCGGCTTCGCGGTTGCGTTGCCGGATCTGAACGTGGCCCTGAAGCACAATCCGTCCGGCCGGATCTGGGGCCTCCCCAAGGTCCTGTGGTATGCGCGCCGGATCCATCGCTGCCGCATCCCGCTCCTCGGAGCGCTGAAGGAGTACCGCCGCAGCGGCGTGGACGCCCTGATGTACCACTGGATCTGGTCCAAGGGCGCGCAGCACGGCTACACCTGGGGCGAGGGGGGGTGGATCCTCGAAGACAACCTGCCGATGGTCAATGCCGCGCTGCAGCTCGGCTTCCACCCTTACAAGACCTACCGGATCTACGACAAGCCCCTGTGAAGGCGTTCGTCACCGGCGGCACCGGGTTCGTCGGTGCGCACCTAGTGCAGGCCCTGCGCACCCGTGGCGACACCGTCACGTGTCTCGTGCGGAGCCCCCGCAAGGCGGCCGCCCTCGGCTGGACCGATGTACGGCTAGTTCACGGCGACCTGGACGATTCCGGCGCGCTGCGCGCAGGGTGCGCCGACGCGGATGTGATTTACCACGTAGCCGGACGGATCAGCGCGCGCGATCTCGGAGAATTCATGCGCGCCAACCGGGACGGCACGGCCAACCTGCTCGAGGCAATCGCACCTGGCTGGCAAGGGCGGCTCCTGTTGGTCTCGTCCATCGCGGCCGGTGGGCCGACCGTGCCGGGGCAGCCCATCGACGAGACCAAGCCGCCGTCGCCCGTCACGCCGTACGGCCAGAGCAAGCTCGCCGCCGAGGTGCTCGTGCGAGGCATGGCTCGGTCCTGGACCATCGTGCGGCCGCCCGCGGTGTATGGTGAGCGGGATCGGGAAGTGCTCAAAGCGTTCAAGCTGGCTCGCGCGGGGTTCGCCCCCGTGTTCGGTGACGGCTCGCAGGAGCTGTCGGTCATTTACGCCGGGGATCTCGCCGCCGCTCTCGTGGCGGCGGCCACGGCGCCGGGGACGACCAACCGGGTCTATTACGCCGCCCACCCGGTCGTGACCACCAGCCGCGGGCTCGTGCAGGCGATCGGACGGGCCGTGGGGCGGGCGCCGTTGATCGTGCCCCTCCCCCGGCCGATCGCTCGTGGTCTCCTCTGGACGATCGGAACGATAGCGCATCTCGCGGGCCGGGCGACGGTCCTGTCGGGTGACAAAGCAGCGGAATTCCTCGCGCCCGCGTGGACGTGCCGTCCCGATACGCTGATGCGCGAGACGGGCTGGCGCGCGGAGGTCGACTTGGAGACGGGCTTGCACCGCACCGCGGCGTGGTATCGGAGCGAGGGGTGGCTGTGAGCCACTCGTTACACGACGGCACGACGGCACCTCTCTGGAGCGCGCTCGCCGTGTTCCGTCGCGTCGGCGTACAACGCTTCACCGCCGTAGACATCGTCACGCTCGTCTACGTCACGTTCGCGACTGCGGCCGTACTCGCGTTCGCGGGCGAGGACCACGCCAGCTGGGACTTGTTGCTCACGGCGCACGCACTGGTGGTCGTGCTCGTCCTCATCGCCCCGCGCGCCCGCGAGGCCGGGGCGGTCGGTCGCTTCCTGGGCGACTGGTACCCCATGGTCCTGCTCGCCGGGCTCTACGCGGAGGTCGGTGTGGTGAACGTGGATCTGGGAGTCCAGCACGACCAGATCATCCAGCGGCTCGAGCTCTGGGTCTTCGGGTCGCAGCTGTCGTACCGCTGGATCCGAGAGATGCCCAACCCGGGGCTGTCCTGGCTGCTGCACAGCTGCTATCTCGTCTACTACGCCATCCTGTGCGCGTCGCCGCTCGGGCTCTGGTTAAGGGGCCGGCGCGACGCGGCGCGGCGCACGATCCTCGCGGTGATGGTGACGTTCTACGTTTGTTACGTGGTGTTCCTCTTCTTCCCGGTGGCGGGACCGCGCTACATGTTCGACCTCGCGCATAATGCCGCCACGTCGGTCGGGCCGGCGCGGTGGGCGCAGTGGTTACTCGACCGCGGTGACTCGTGGGGCGCCGCATTCCCCTCGTCGCACGTCGCGGCCGCGATGGTCGCGGCCCTCTGCGCGTTGCGCTACTGGCGGCCGCTCGGCCTGACCCTCATGCCGCTGACGATCGGGCTGGTCCTGTCGGTGGTCTACGGGCAGTTCCACTATGCCGTGGATGCGCTGGCCGGCTTGCTCGTCGCCTTCGCGGTCTTCGCATCCCAGTACATCTACGCGTCGGAACCCGCGACCGCCGTCGGCTCGCTTCCCGGCCGCGAGCTGGAGACGGGTCCCGCCTAGGGCGCGAGGGCCGCGGCCCGCGAGGCGATGGTGTCCAGGTCGCCTCCGAGCGCGTCCATCCTGCGTTGGAACCGGAAGTCGAGGAGCAGCAATCCCACCACGTAGGCGGCCAGATTCACAGCGAACACCACAGTGAAGATCGCGGGGTACGGAAGCCACAGGCCAAAGTAGAGCGCGAAGCGTTTCACGCCCGGGTCGAGCTTCGAGCGATCCGCGATGGTGGTCATCAAGAGGATCGCGGCGAAGGCCAGGAGCGCCAGCTTCCAGGACACGAGCCGCGCCAGCGCGAACCCCGCAAAGATCGCGGCTTCTGACAGGCGGTCCACCAGCGTATCGAGGCGCCGCCCCGCTTCGGACGCGAGCCCGTATTCGCGCGCGATGCCCCCGTCGATGCCGTCCAGCAGCTGGCCGAACGCCATCAGACTCAAGCCCCATCCCAGCCGCCCGGTCGCCACGGCGGCCGCCGCGGCCACGCTGGCCACGAACGCGGCCCAGGTGACCTGCGCGGGCGACAGGCCGAGGACCACGTGACAGAATCGCAGCAGCGGCCGGATCACGCGATCCGTCGTCCGGCTCACCGCGGGGGTGAACTCAAACATGCCTGCGCGACCAGTAGACCAGGAGGTTGAGCACGACCAGCACGGCGAACACGATGCCCTCTTTGACCTTGTCCGGAACGCGGGTGAGCCAGCCTCGGGTCACCCACGGGGAATAGGGGTAGACCGGCATCTTCTCGAACCGCACGCTGTAGTCCATCGCGACGTGCATGACGAAAAACACGATCGGGATGACCGTGCCCAGGAACACGCTGAGCGGGACGATCCACAGTAGGGCGACCGGCTCCTGGAGCGAGGAGCGCCAGTAGTATCCGCGCTTGTCCCGGAAGCCGACGGCCCGCAGGTAAAACGGCGCCTTGATGGCGTGATCGATGTCCACGCCCACGCCGAACGCGTACGCGAGCGCCAGTTGCCCGCCCCGCAGCTCCAACGCCTGCGCGCCGAGTGTGGTGGCGAGCACGTGCGTGAAGATCGTCACGGTTCCGCCGTCCGCTCCTGCGCCGCGCGTCCGGAGAACCAGACGAGCGCGAGCCCTAGGCCGATCCAGGCCAGGTCGCGTGCCCGGCTCACGATGGCGGTGTAGACGCCGACCGCTGGATCGATTCCCAGGAGCTGGAACACGAGGTACAGGGAGCCTTCCTTGGTTCCCACCTCGAACGGCACGAAGAAGATCACGTTCTGGATGAGCGACGAGAGACCGCCGATGACGTAGGCCTGTGCGAAGGTCATGTGCAGACCGACGCCCAACGCGATGAGCATGTACTCGATCATGAAGATCGAGCGACTCAGATACTCCAGCGCCAGGGCCTGGACGAAGCGGCGCGGGCGCCGGTGATAGAACTCGGTGATCTGCTCGTCCATCTGAGCAATGGTGGCGCGCTTGGGCTCGAGGCGGCGGGCCACGCGGTCGACGAGCGGGATGCGGTGCAACAGATCCAGCAGCCGCTCTAACCCGCCTCGGCGATGCCCCGTCAGGAGCAGCAGCGTCAGACCCGCCAGGACGACGAAGGCCACGGCCAGAGTCGTAAGGAGCGCCGGATGCGGCGGGAGCAGCAGGGCGCCGAGCACCACCGCCGTGAGGAAGCTGAGCAACATCCCCAGCGTATGGAGCATCTGGTAGATGACGACCGATCCGGCTGCCCGGCGCAAGCCCAGCCACGGCGCCACCGCGGCGATCTTGAACGGCTCGCCGCCGACGTTGACCATGGGGGTCATGAAGTTGAGCGAAAAGCTCGCGATCGTGATGGCGAAGGTACGCCAGAACGGTGGATGGCTCGGCTCGTCCGCCATGCTGAGCCACCAGGCCCAGGCATTGCAGAGACACACCACGCCGTACAGCAGCAGAATTGGCACGAACAGCCAGCCGGTGCGTACGGCGTCGGACAGGAGCTGCTCGACGCCGATGCGTCCGACCAGGTACGCGAAGACGGCGGAGCCACCGAGGAACAGCAGCAGCTGCAGCTTGCGGCTCACGCGCTCCCCGGGATCGCGACCGTGGTCCCGCTGCGGGCGGCGGTGTACGCGTGCTCCACCACGCTGGCGACCCGCCGGATGTCCTCGAGGAATGGGGCGGCGGCCGCTGCGGCGCCGTGGTCCAGCGCCGCGACAAACCGCTCGAATAGGCCCGTGAACCAGCGGTGGTACGCGCTCTTCTCGAGCTCGGCCGAATAGTCGAATCGCTCCACGACGCCGGCGCGTTCGAGCCGCAGCTCGCCTCCGGCCCACTCGATCGCACCCGCGTCACCGACGAAGCGAATCCGGTTCTCGCGGGAGCGCGCCGCCCACGTGAAAAACATCGTGACGAGCCGCCCCCCCCCCGGGTATTCGAACCGCAGCGATGCCGTGTCCTCGACTTCGTACGCTGCGTGGCGCAGGCGGCCGGTCCAAGCGCTCACAGTGGACGGCAGACCGGCGATGTCGAGCAGCTGATAGATGAGGTGCGTACCGTGGTCGAGCAGCACCCCGCCGCGCCCGGCCGCACGCGTGCCGCGCCACGGCAAGCCGGGGTCGCCGGCGGCGCGACCCGGATCGGCGGTCGGCCGGTGGACGGAGAATTCGGCCAGGTGCCAGTGGCCGATGGCGCCAGCGGCGAGCCACTCCTTCACCTTCACCCAGACCGGGTTGTGGCGGTACTGGTGACACGGCATCACGATGCGACCGTTGGCCCGGGCGGCGGCGCCGATTCGGTCCGCTTCGACGCGCGTCAGCGCGACGGGCTTCTCGCACACGACATGGTAACCACGCTCGAGCCCCCAGAGCGTCAGGTCCAGGTGCGATGCGGTCGGCGTGCAGATGTCGATGAAATCCAGCGGCCCGACGTCCGCGAGCTGCTCGCGGCGCGCGAGCAGCGGAAGCGTGTCGACCGGTGGCACGTCGGCGGCGCTGTCTACCAGCGCGACCACTTCCAACCGGCGCTGCAGGGCCGGGGCGCCGCGGAGCGCGGGGAGATGCGACTGCCGCGCGATCCCGCCCGCTCCGATGAGGGCCCCGCGGTAGCGCCGCGGCTCAGGTGACGCGGGCGTAGGCATGGCGCTCGCTGTCGAACAGGTCTCCCAGCACAGTGGCGTTCGACTCATGGATCCAGATGAGCACCACGAGGAGGAGGCTCATCCACACGGCCTCGGTCCAGAGGAACGCGGACACATGCCCGACGAGCGCCGCGGCGCCCAGCGCCGCGAAGCGGATGTTCTGCCCGAGCCACGCGCACAGCGGCAGCACGACTTCCTGACGCGACCGGTACCCTTGGCGGAACCCGTCCGTTACCGGATAGCGGCGCAGGTCGCGGATCAGCTTGACCGAGCGCGGGAACAGCTCCGCTTGCCGCTGCACGTAGTCGCGATACACCCTGCCGCCGAATCGCGCCAGCAACGTGGCCGGCCGCGTGGCCCGCAGGTCCTCGGGGAGATCCAGCTCGCCGCGCTTACCGATCCCGATGTGGAGAAACGCGTTCCGCACGAAGTCGATGGCGGCGCTCTGGATGCTGTGCGCGAGGCCCGCCGCCGCCACGAGCAGCACGGCGCCCGGCCACCAGTACCCCGACTGGATGAGACGGTAGATGAGATGGAAGTAGAGGTTCACGAAGCGGAGATTGTCGCTGATGCCGTCGAGCAAGCGGCCGAACCGCGTCGAGGTGCCGCGCAGCCGCGCCAGTTGACCGTCGGCCGAGTCGAAGATGTCGGAGACGATGAACAACCCGAAGCCGATCAGGTTGGTCCAGCGATCGCCGTACGCGAACAAGTGGCCGGCCACGAGCCCGATCGCGAGCGACCACAGCGTCACCTGGTCCGCGGAGATGCCGGTCGGCTGGAGCGCGCGCGCAATCCGGATACCGATCGGCCGGAAGAAGTGGAGGTCGACCCACTCCTCGACGGCTCGGCCCTTATCCGACAAGTCGTTCGGCGGCTTCACCCAGCACATCCTTCATGGTCGCGAGGGCGCCCAGCGCCTGATCTTCGTCGATGACCAGCGGCGGATTGATGCGCACCTCGGGGTTGTAGATCATGGCGAGCACCCCGCGGGCCAGCAGCGTGTCGAAGATCCATCGCGTGGTCTTCTTGTCGAGCAGCCGGCGGGTCCCCGGAACGACGAGGTCCATCCCGATCATCAGTCCGCGACCCCGCACGTCGGACACGATGGGCAGCTCGGCTTCCCACCTCTTCAGCTCGGCCAGCATCTTCGCGCCCAGCCGCCGCGCGTGCTCGACCAGCTGATCCTCGATGATCGTCTCGATGGTGACGCGCGCCGCCGCCGCGGCGAGGGGATTGCCGCCGTACGACGACGAGCTGCCGCTCGCGTTCGCCCACGGCTGCGAGAAGGCGATCTCCTCGCGCGCGATCACGCCGCTCATGGGAAAGCCCCCGCCGAACCCCTTGCCGACCGTCAGAATGTCCGGCAGCACGCTCTCGTGCTCGATCGCGAACATCTTCCCGGTACGCCCGAACCCGGTGATCATCTCGTCGCAGATCAGGAGGGCGCCCAAGCTGTCGGCGAGCTCGCGCAGCAGCTTCAGGTAGCCCGGCGGCGGCACCACGTTACCGGCGGTGCCCTGGATCGGCTCGACGATGATCGCGGCGACGTCCTTCGTGGTTTCCAGCTCGATCTTCTTGCGGAGGAAGTCGACGCAGTGCCACTCGCACGACGGGAAGGTCTTCCCGAAGGCGCACCGGGCGCACGAGGCGTAGGGCGACAGGTACGCGCCCGGCATGAGGGGCCCGAGCGCGTGCTTGAAGCTCGAGCCGAGCACCGGAAGCACGCCGCCGGTTTTGCCATGGAACCCGCCCCAGAAGCCCACGACCTCCGTGTGGCCGGTGCGCGACTTTGCGAGTCGCAGCGCCGCCTCGATGGCTTCGGCACCGCTCGAATAGAATTGCGTGCGATTCAAGTCGCCGGGGGTGAGCTCGGCGATCAGCTTCACGAGCGCGGCGCGATGCTCCGTCGTGAAGCTCCCCACGTGAACCCGCGCGATCTGTCGCTGCATGGCCGCGACGTACTTCGGATGGGCGTACCCGATGCTGGCGACCCCGACTCCCGCGAGCAGATCCACGTAGCGGTTGCCGTCCACGTCGTACAGCACCGCACCGTCCCCGTGATCGATCGAAAGCTGGCTGAAGAGCGCCACGCTCTGGGTGCCAGGGGCCAAATACAGCGCCTCGGCGTCGAACAGGGCCTTCGACTTCGGCCCGGGGACCTGGAGCCTACGCAACGTATGCGTCACGCACGTCACCGATGGCGAATCGTTGGATGAGATAGGCCGCAATGGCCCGCGCCGCGTCCTCGCGGAACGGCGCGAAGCTCGGCCAGTCGTTGATGTCGATCAGGACGGGAAGGTCGGGCTCGGGGAAGGCCACGTCGCCGCCGAACACTTCGAGCCCGATGCTCGCCGCCGCATCGAGAGCGAGCGCCTTGAGCCGCCGCTCGTCCACCCGTGGCCGCTCGCCCGCGAAGCCCGCGTCCGCCCCGTACCAGTTAAAGAATCGCCCTTCCGCCACGCCGTAGAACTTCACCACCGGGCCGGGAATATGCTCCTGCAGCGCCACCCAGGGGATGCCGCGCTGGCGGAACGCCTGCAGCGCGTCTGCCACGCGCTCGAGCGACGTCGCGATCACGTCTTCGGGGCGCTCCGCGTGCACGTCGCCCCGCTTGAGCCAGACCTTCCCCTGATCGGCGTGCAGGCCTTCGAGCTCCTCGGGCGAGGGCGCGGGCCCCGAGGTCGCGTGGATCAGAGTGCGGGGAAACGCGAGGCCGGTCTCCCGTAGCCGCTCGACCAGGCGACGCCGGTGACAATTCAGCGCGCTCGACGGGCGGTTCACGATCACCGCGCCATTCGACTCGAGCGACAGCAGCTGCTCCGCCGCGCGCGCGCCCTGGCACATGTTGAGATACAGCTCCGCCCCCGGGACTCGACCGCGCTCGACCTCCCACTCGGTGGTCTTGATCGCGCGCCAGCCTTCGGCCTCGAGCCGCGCCACCGTCGCATCGAGGATGGCGGTGTCGTTCACGCGGTGCTGCAGGGGAGAGTACGACGGGTTGCGATAGATCGCGACGAGTTGGGCCAAGGTTCACCTTTCGCGTGCGGCCAGCCACGCGTTGGCAGTTTGGAGCAGAAAGCCGCGCATCTTCCGCACGCCGGCGGCGACCGCGTCCGCCGCGGCGCCGCGCGCCCCCGCGCTTAAGCCGTAGACCCCGCCGGTGACGCAGGGCGGGTCGACCGGCTGGTCGCTCACCGCCTGGACCGCCACCCCTTCCCTCCCCCCTCCTCCCCGCTGGGTCCGGGTAACGTACACAGGAGACTCATCATCGATGTAGGGGGTCACAGCGAGCACCATGTCCACGCCCTCCTCCAGATGCCGGGCCGTCCCCTGGTACAGCGCGACCCAGTCCTCCCCTCGCATGGCGGTGTCCACCATGCTGCAGAAGACCGGACCCGCCGGCACCGCCCGAAGCCCTTCGACCAGCGTATGCAGCGACGACGGCGTCCGGCACTCCACCACCGAAAGAGGCGGTCCGAACCGCGCTTCGGCAAGGAGGCGTACCACCGCGGGGAAATCGGCCCGCACAGCACAGGTCAGACTGGGGCAGCCTAGGGAGGCGAAGGTCTCGAGCAACCGCACGATCTGGGGGCGGCCGGCTACCTCCACGAGAGGCTTCGGCACCCGAACGCCCCCGGCAGCAAGCCGTGACCCCTCTCCCCCGGCGAGGATCAGCCCGTGCACGTCAGTCCAGCACCTGTTCGACGTCCGGGAGGCGCGCGATCCGGGCCGTGGCGACGAGGCCCCCCGGCGGGCTGCGGTCGGGCGGCGCGAGCCAGCACGTCCGCATCCCCAGCGCCGCGGCGGCGCGGACGTCCGCTTCGAAGTTGTCGCCCACCATCCACGTCCGCTGTGGCGACACGCCCAGCGCGTCCAGGGTGTGTGTGAAGATGCGCGCGTCGGGTTTGCTCCACCCCACCAGGGCCGAGTCGCTCATCACGCTGAAGAATCTCGCCAATCCGAGCTCCTGCAAACACGGCTGCAGGTTGCCGGTGAAGTTGGACACGACTCCGAGCTTGTAGCGCCGGGCGAGTCGCTCCAGCACGGGAGTGTTGCGTGTCACGATCGCGAGCGCATCCGCGTGCAACCGCTGCGCGATCACCCCGGGGTCCACACGGTCGGGCAGGAATCCGGCCAGCAAACGGGCTTGCGCGTCGATCGCGGCGCGGAATCCGAGCGCTCGAATGTCGGGCAACCGCGCGACAGCCGTGTCGGAGGCCTTGAAGAAGGTCTCGAACGCCGCGAAATCCAGGCCACCGCCCACGGCACGATAGGCGGCGTGGAACCGAGGACTCCAGTGAACGCCATCCGCGTCGAGCGTCCCGCCGAAGTCGAACAGCACGACGTCGGCGGGAGGCTGCCTAGTGGCGGTCGTGCGCGGCGCGCTCGTGAGCGCCCATCTTCATGGGCATCGCGCCCCCCCCTTCGCCATCGACTTGTCCGCCATCCGCATCATGTCGTGCCCGTGCCCGTCCCCCTCGAGCCGCATGTAGTGCCGGTAATCCGCTTGATAGAGGGAATCGCGGGGGTCCGCAGCCGGCCAGGTGACTCCGTGATCGGGAACGAACAGCCCGCCAACGACCCCCATGCCTCCATCTGGAATGGGCGCGCCGGTGGGATTGTCGTAGGACACGCTGATGCGATAGCGGTGCTCCGGCACGATGTGAACGCCGAGCCGGGTCCAGCCGTACAGCTTCGCGACCGGAATCGATTCGATCTGGCCTGCCGCATCCGCGACCGGGGAGGCACGGTAGATAACTCCACCCGACGTCACGTCGGTGAATTCGATCACGCGCCCGTAGTCGTGCATGTGCCCGCCCAGGCCGACGATCTTTCCGGGCACCGCCGGGCTGCCCTCGTACGAGCGCGAAGACCGCCCGGGGGGGAGCGCGAACGACTTGTCGCCGACCGGAAACGCGACATCCATCTGCCACGGCGAGGCGGAAAACAGCGGCCACGGACGCCGCGCGGGCGTGAAGCGCATGACGAGACGCACCCGCGCCTGCCGATAGGCCGTCGGGGTCATGTTCTCGACCATCGCGCTCGCGACGACGTGCTCGCCCTGCTTGAGCGGCAGCCCGAACAGCAGACGTGGCAGCTGGATCGCTCCAGTCTCGTGTCCCGCGGCCAGGAGGCGCCGCGAGATCGGGAGAAACAGCTCGCGGTGGTCCGGGTCGATGAGATTGAAATGATGGATCAGTTCGTCGGGGAGTGCGTGCCCGGCGCTGTCCACCACCTGAACCCGGAAGCCATAAATGGATCCCGACTCGGGAATCTCGAGTGTTGCCACCGGAGGTTGTGCGATCGCGTGATGCGGCGTCCGCGCGGGCAGGTCCATGGGCGCAAGGTCGAGGACGAGCGTGCCGTTCGCGTCGTCCAGGAAGATGCGGGGACCGGGGGCTTCGAGCGGCGCCGATCGGTCGCCGGCTGACAGGAGGACGAATAGTCCGAGGAAGAGGTGTCGAGTCATAGCGCGGGAATTGTAATCACGAGACGGCGCGCCGGGCAACGGACCCGCTTTCACGAGCGGACCCGCGCCACCGCTGCCACAATCGCCTCCGGCCGCTCCTCCTGGATGAAGTGCCCCACCCCCGGAATGCTGTCAACCGTGAAGGCTGGGAGCGCTTCCGCGAGGACGCCTACCTCTCTTTGGCTGATCCCTCCGTCATGCGGCGCGGTCCCGACCAGGAGCCGGACAGGACACCGTAACTCCGAGAGATGGGGACGCAACCGCTCCGGCTCACGTCGCTCAGCCATTGTGACGAACGCCTTGAGCGTCGCGTCCAAATCCCGGGCCGCCCCCTGGGTGTAGCCATCCACTACCGCGTCGCTCACCCAGGTCGTGTCTCCAGACTCCTTGATCAGCTGCGCCCGGACCTTCCTGCGCACGCGGCTGACGCCGCCGAACAGTTTGATCCATGGCGCGAACGCCATCGCGCGGCGAAACGCGGGCGTGGCAGCTCGCTCGGCGGGACCCCCGTCGATCGAGACGATCCCGACGACGAGGTCCGGGCGCCGGTAGGCCATGCGGTACGCCATCGACGCGCCGAGTGAGTGGGCGATGACGATCGCGCCCCGCACGGCGAGCCGGTCGAGCGCCGCGGCGATGCGGTCGGCCTGGGCCGTAAGGGAGTAGTCAGCGTGCTCGGGGCGCGCCGACGTGCCGATGCCGAGTGGCTCCACCACGATGACGCGGTACCCGGCCTGAGTCAGGAGCGGGACGAGCCGACGGTACCCGAAAGCCGAGCCGATCAAGCCCGGCACCAGCACCACAGGATCGCCATCGCCCGCCACCGTGACCGTGAGCGACTCGGCCGCCGAAAGCGGGAGCGTGAAGGTCCGAATCGTATCCGCCAGGAGCACGAGCCCGAGTAGCCACATAGTTCAGTCCGTTCGACGAGCGGCACTCCCGTTGAGTGGCCGGTAGAGGTCTCCGTAGCGCCGCCACAGCCACGCGAGCGC
>WNGO01002931.1_pt1 | contig 20331 bp, 21 predicted proteins | sample 5400511 | NCBI WGS metagenome assembly WNGO01 (sample SAMN13153380, study PRJNA577476) | soil metagenome | isolation source: 20 cm soil or saprolite under Garry oak tree replicate 2 | place: USA:California | collected 2016-06-15 | reverse complement strand
CGGGCCTGGCGGTCACGAAGCTGGATGTGCTCGACACGTTCGCCGAGATACCGGTTGGAGTCGGATACAAGCTCGACGGCGAGATGATTGATAGCATGCCGGCGGATGTGGAGACGATTGGCAGGGTCGAGCCGATATATGAGAAGGTGACGGGCTGGCAAAAGCCGCTAAAGGACGTGAGAAGACTTGCCGATCTTCCTCCAGCGGCGCGAGCATATGTTGATCGACTACAAGACTTGGCTGGAGCTCCGGTGCGGTACGTGAGCATCGGGACGCGCAGGGATCAGATAATAGAAGTCTAGAGGCGCCGCAGACGCCGCAGACCTGCGTCTGTCGCTGCTGTATTCTGCAGTTTTCAACGCAGAATACGGCAAGTACTTTCCCTAGGTCGTCCGTCTCTCAATTGGCGTGACAGCGCTTACACAGAACTCTCGAAAAGGGCAAACCGCCGGCGACGGCGGGGCGCAAAGCTAGGGGTCTCCTCGGAGATAGCCCGGCTGCCAGAGTCAAACGCTGCGCCGCCCGATTTGCGAGAAGTTGTTCGCTTAGCTCACATCGGGTTCTAGGGCGCACGGTGTGCGGCAGGCGATCACCCCCTGGGGAAACTCAGGGGGTTTCTCGTTTCCACTATCTTGCCGTCGATGCCTCCCGTCATCCTCGTCGCCCCCGCCGCCTTCAAAGGCACGCTCGGTCCGCGCCAAGTCGCCGAAGCACTCGCGGCCGGCGTGCGCCGCGCCGTTCCGGGCGCGTCGGTGCTCGAGTGCCCGGTCGCCGACGGCGGTAACGGCCTGCTCGATGTGGTCCTGCCGGCCGGCGCGCTGCGCGAGCGGCTGTCCGTCACAGGCCCGATCGGCGATTCGGTCTCCGCGGAAATGGGTTGGATCGACGGTGAGACGGCGATCATCGAAAGCGCGTCGGCTTGCGGGCTGGCGCTGGTCGAGCCGGAAGACCGCGATCCGATGCGCACCACGACGCGCGGCGTCGGTGAATTGATCTGGACCGCCGCCGATCGCGGCGCCCGGACGATCGTCGTCGGCCTCGGCGGCACCGCCACGGTGGACGGCGGAACGGGCGCCGCGCGCGGCTTCGGCTGGACGTTCGAGAACGCGGCGGGCCAGCCACTTCCGGAGGGAGGCGGTTCGCTGATCGATCTCGCGTCATTCAGGTCGGGATGGGGACTCGGCGCTCGTGTCGTGGCGCTCGCCGACGTCACGACGCCGCTGCTGGGCACGAGCGGCGCCGCCCCGGTCTTCGGACCCCAAAAGGGCGCTCGCCCCGAGGAGATTCCGCAGCTCGAGGCCGGCCTTGCTCGCCTCGCGGAGCTGTGGGCGCAGGCCGGCCGGCCCGAGCTTGGGACGATGCCGATGGGCGGCGCCGCCGGCGGCTTGGGAGCCGGCCTGGCATTCTTCGCCAAGGCGGAACTGACGGGCGGAGCCAATTGGGTGCTGGAGCGCGCGGGCTTCGATGCGGCCCTGGCGAAGGCGGACCTCGTCATCACGGCCGAAGGGATCTTCGACAAGACGTCGCTGGTCGGAAAGGCACCCGGAGAAGTCGTGCGACGGGCCCAGGCTGCAAAGAAGAAGGTCGCCGTGGTCGCCGGGAGGGTCGAAGGGTTGATCGGGGTCCATACGGTTGGCGGCGACGGAGATGGGCGCCTGCTGGATGGCGCCGCGCTCGCTCAGATGGCCGAGCAGGTCGCGCGTGAGGCCCTGCGTTTGTAACTTCCGGCTCCTTATGCCCCCCGCAACTGCAGACAAAACGATGGAGAAGCTCGTGTCGCTGGCAAAGCGGCGCGGCTTCGTGTTTCAATCCTCCGAGATCTACGGCGGCCTGGGGTCCGTGTGGGATTACGGGCCGCTCGGTGTCGAGCTGAAGAAGAACATCAAAGAGCGCTGGTGGCGGTCGATGGTGCACGAACGCCACGACATCGAAGGCCTCGATGCCGCCATCCTGATGCATCCCAAGGTTTGGGAGGCCTCGGGGCACGTGTCCGGCTTCACCGATCCGCTGGTGGACTGCAAGCACTGCAAGAATCGCTTCCGGGCTGACGATCCCAGGATCAAAGGCACGCCGGGCCAGCCGGACGGGCAGTGCCCCGTGTGCGGCAGCAAGGGCACGCTCACCGCGCCACGCCAGTTCAACCTGATGTTCAAGACGTTCATGGGGCCGGTGGAGGAGCAGGCCGCGGTGATGTATCTGCGTCCCGAAACGGCCCAGGGCATTTACGTCAATTATCTCAACGTGCTGCAGTCTTCGCGGCAGAAGATTCCCTTCGGGATCGCGCAAGTGGGGAAGGCGTTCCGCAACGAGATCACGCCGGGGAATTTCATCTTTCGTACACGCGAATTCGAGCAGATGGAAATGCAGTTCTTCGTGAAGCCGGGCAGCGAAACCGAGTGGTTCGAGTTCTGGCGCGCGGAGCGGATGAATTGGGTCAAGGGGCTCGGGATTCGGGACGAGAAACTCCGTTGGCATCAGCACGGCAAAGATGAGCTCGCGCATTACGCCACGGATGCGTACGACATCCAGTATCAATTCCCGTTCGGCTGGCAGGAGTTCGAGGGGATTCACAACCGGACCGATTTCGATCTGTCGAACCATCAGAAGCACGCCGGGAAGAAGCTCGACTACCTCGATCCGAAGACCAACGAGCGCTTCATTCCCTACGTGGTCGAGACCTCGGCGGGCGCGGACCGCACGACCCTGGTCGTCCTGTGCGAGGCCTATAGAGAGGAAGAGGTGCGCGGCGAGGAGGGGGCCGAAGGCGGCGAGCAGCGCGTCGTGCTGAAGCTCAAGCCATCGCTCGCACCCCTCAAGGCGGCGGTGTTCCCGCTCGTGAACAAGGACGGCATGCCGGAGCTCGCCCACCGCATCCACGACGACCTGCGGCGCCACTTCAACGTCTTCTACGACGACGGCGGATCGATCGGCCGGCGCTACCGCCGCCAGGATGAAGCCGGCACTCCGTACGGGATCACGATCGACGGTCAGTCCACTCAGGATCAGACGGTGACGGTGCGCGACCGCGACACGCTCAAGCAGGACCGCGTGGCGGCGGGGAAGCTCGTCGAGTACCTGACGCAGAAGCTGGCGGGGTGAAACGTGTGCTGGTGGAATGCCGCGACCTGTTTTTTCGCGGCAAGCTGCAGGGAATCCTGACTGCGTCAGGGGCGGCCGCGGTGCGCGAGGAACCGTACGATGTTGCCGTGATCGAGCTGGGGAGAGCCGACGCACCGCAGCGCATCGCCGAGCTCGTGACGCGCGGTGTTCCGGTACTGGCATTCGGATCGCACGTCGATGCCGCGGCGTTGCGCGCCGCGCGGGATCTGGGGGCGCGCGCCGTGCCGAATTCCGAAGTGGAGACTGCGCTGCGCGCGCTGTTGTAGGTTCCAGGTCATGCCACGAGATCGAAAACATGTCGATGTGCTGATCGTCGGCGCCGGTGCCGCCGGTCTTGCCGCGGCCCGCGATCTCTCGCACGCCGGTCTGACGGTCACGATCCTCGAGGCGCGGCCGCGCGTCGGCGGCCGGATTCTCACGCTCCACGATCTGCGCTCACCTGTCCCGCTCGAGCTCGGCGCCGAATTCATTCACGGCGCGTCGGCCGAAACACTTCCCCTCGCGCAGGCGGCCGGGCTCGCGGTGCTGGAGCTCCCCGACACTCACGAGCTCGCTGCCGGCGGCCGGTTCAAGCCGATGGGGAGTTACTGGGAGCTCCTTGATCGCATGAACCACGATCTCGCGCGCCGGCTCGCGAGCCGCGGGAAGGATTTCCCGGTGAGCGAGTATCTCGATTCGGCGCGCGTCCCGTTGGCACGCCGCGGACTGCTGCGGGACTTCGTGCAAGGGTTTTACGCCGCGCACCCGGATCGGTTGAGTGCGCAGTCGCTGGCGGTCGAGATAGACGGCGGTGACGAACAGGACGAGATCCAAGGCAAACAGTTCCGGATCGCGAACGGCGGCGACGCCCTGATGAAATGGTTGCGAGACGGGTTGGATCCCGACCGCACCGAGGTACGTCTCAGTACGGTCGCGGAAACCGTGCACTGGAAGCGCGGTGCCGTCAGCATCGTGTGTCGCGGGGGTGGTGACCGAGTCGAATTGCCGATGCTGACAGCCCGTACGGCTCTGATCACCCTGCCGCTGGCCGTCCTGAAGGCTGGTGTCGTGCGCTTCGATCCCGCGCTCCCCGCGAAACAGCGTGCGCTGTCGGGTCTCGAGATGGGGCAGGTGTTCAAGATCGTGCTGCGATTCCGTGAAGCGTTCTGGCAGCGGCCCGAATTCCTGAAGGAGCGGCGGGCGAAGGCCGGCTCGAACGGCAGCGGGCTGACCTTTCTGCACGCCCACGGCGTCGAGGTGCCGACGTGGTGGACGACGCTCCCGGTGCGTGCGCCGGTGCTCACCGGCTATGTGGGCGGCGTCGCGGCCGAACAGCTGCTCGCCGAGGAGCCGCCGTCGCGGCTCGAGCGCAGCCTCGTGGCGCTCTCCGAGGTCCTCGCCGTGCCGCGACGCGAGCTCGAGGAGCAGCTCGATGCGTCGGCCAGTCACGACTGGCGCGCCGATCCCTTCGCGCGCGGTGCCTACAGCTACATCGGTGTCGGCGGGAATGGCGCCCCGCGAGCCCTGGGCCGGCCGGTGGACGGGACGCTGTTCTTTGCCGGAGAGGCAACGAACGGCGCGGAGATCGGGACCGTGGCCGGGGCGTTGTCGAGCGGGCGCCGGGCCGCGCGCGAAGTGCTGCGCGTGCTACAATAGTCACACTCCTCCACAGGAATCACGCATGCCGGTAATCGCCAAGACGGTCGTGTTGCTTGTGCTGTCCAACATTTTCATGACCTTCGCCTGGTACGCACACTTGCGGCACCTGAGCCAACGGCCCTGGATCGTCGCCGCGCTGGTGAGCTGGGGGATCGCGCTGTTCGAGTATCTGCTCCAGGTGCCGGCGAACCGCATCGGTCACACGCAGCTCCAGCTAGGCCAGCTCAAGATCCTGCAGGAAATCATCACGCTGAGCGTGTTCGCGCCGTTTGCCGCCTTCTATATGAAGGAACCGGTGCGGCTCAATTATCTGTGGGCGGCGCTGTGCATGTGCGGGGCGGTGTTCTTCATGTTCCGGCGCTAGCAGCGGCCGCGGGCGCGTCCAGACAAGCGCTGGCCGGAGGCTCCGAAATAAAAACAGGCTATCTTTTTCCAATGCGCCTCATCGCCGTACTCGCCGTCGTGACCGGCGTCGCCGCGTTTACCACGGCGCCACCTGGCTACCGCATCCTGGTGGCCAGCGAGTCGGGCGACATCGTCACGCAGCTGACCTGGGACGGAACGGCGCTGGCCGTGGCCAAGGTCGTTCCCGTGGGGATCATGCCCGCCGACATCGACGGCCCGCACAACGTCACGGTCGCGCCCGACGGCTCCGCATGGTATGTGACGATCGCCCACGGCACGCCCTACGGATCGTTGTGGAAGATGAGCGCCGGGACCGACACGCTCCTGGGCCGGGCGCAGGTGGAGATGTTTCCCACGACCATCGCCTTGACGCCCGACGGCGCCCTGGCCTTCGTCGCCAATTCCGATTTTCACGGCGATCACCCGCGCATGAACGTCGTGTCGATCGTGCAGACGGCGACGATGACGCCGCTGACGAATCTTCCCGCGTGCGACATGCCGCACGGTGTGAAGTCCAATCACGCCGGTTCCTTCGTCTACGTGTCGTGCATGAACTCCGACGAGATTCTCGAGATCGATCGCCAGAGCCTGCGCATTCGGCGGCGGCATAAGACGGGAGAAGGCATGCCGGCCGGGCACGCGACGAGCGCCGCCGGTCCCCCGATGCACGGCACCGGTCCCGCGCCCGCGGCACACGACTGCATGCCCACGTTCGTCTCCGTTTCTCCGGACGATCGCCGGTTGTACGTCGCCTGCAACCACGGCAACACGCTGCAGGTGCTGGACGCCGGATCGCTCGAATTGCTGAAGGAGATCCCGGTGGGGACGGGCGCCTACAACGTCGAGCCCTCCGCCGACGGCAAGTGGATCATCGTGACCAACAAGAAGGCGCAGAGCGTGTCGCTCGTCGACGCGCAGAGCCTCACCGAAGTCGTCAAGATCCCGACCTCCAAGCCGCTCCCGCACGGCGTGGCATACTCCCCCGACGGCCGCTGGGCCTTCGTCTCGCAGGAGAGCGTCGGGATCGATCCGGGCGCGGTGGATGTCATCGATCTCACGACGCGTGCCCGCGTCGCCACCATCCCCGTCCCGCGGCAGCCGACCGGCATCACGATCCTTCAGACGCCATGATCCATACCACGACGGTCTCGCTTCCGCCGGCCGACGTGCTGGAGCGCGTGCAACGGTTTTTCGCCGACCGCGTGCCAAACTCGGCCGCATTCCTCGAGAAGTCGGGACCGAGCTTCGTGACGCTCCGCGGGCAGGGCGGCGAAGAGATCGTGATCAGCGCGTGGGAGGACAAGGAACACGGTGTCACCCGCGTCCGCGCCTCGACGCTGTTCTTCGATCAGGCGCTCGACCGATTCTTCACGACGCTGCCCCTCGCCTCACCGGTGGAGGTCGCGTGACGGTGGGCGTGGGGGCGCGGTATGCCGTGCGCGTGATGGTGACGCCGGCCTGGGAGCAGGTTCCGGTCCAAGTCGACGACAGCACCACCGTCGCGCAGCTGAAGCACGAGGCGCTGCGCGCCGCGCTGAAGACGACGGCCGGCGAGGACGGGTTCGTGGTCAAGTTCCGCGGCGCGCCGGTGCTCGACGAGTCCATCGCCCTGGGCCGGTTGGGCGCCGTTCCCAACGCTCCGTTCATCGTGCTGCCGGCGCGGCGCCAGCCGGTCCGGTGACCACCGCAACCTTCACCCGCGCGGTCACGGTGTTCGCGGTCGGGTTTCTCGCGCTCGACGCGGTGTTATTCGCGCTCGTCAGCCGGTTCCTCTGGGCGGGGGTCTGCGCCGCCGCGACGGTGCTCGTCGTCCTGGGGTGGCGCCGCTATCGCCGCGCGATGGCCGAGCTGGCCGACGCCCGGAAAGAGATGAAACGCGAAGTGGAATCCATTCGCGAGCTGCTGCACACACCACCGCGTCGCCAGAACTAAGTGCCCGTCGCCGTCGCGTGGAGTCCGGCGTGCCGGCACCATTACGGCGGCGCTGGACATCCCGAACGGCCGCAACGATTCGAAGCAGTGCTCGAGGCTCTTCGAAGCCCCGGGCTTGCGACGCTCATCTCGTGGGTCGAGGCGCCTGCGGCGACGCGGGAGGCAATCGAGCGCGTGCATCCGCCGGCCTACCTCGACCTGCTCGAGGCGTTGGCCGCGCGCGGCGGCGGTGCGCTCGATGCCGACACGTTCCTCGGGCCGCGGAGCCTGGAGAGCGTGCTGGCGTCGGCGGGCGTCGCGCTCGCGGCCGTCGAGCAGGGGCTGAAAGCCGGCCGAGCGTTCGGCGTGACGCGTCCCCCCGGGCATCACGCGCTCGCCGCGCGCGGGATGGGGTTTTGTTTCCTCAACAATGTCGTGCTGGCCGCGCGGCACGCGCAGGCGCTGGGCTGCGCGCGCGTCCTGATCGTGGATTGGGACGTGCATCACGGCAACGGCACCCAGGCGCTGGTGGAGCAGGATCCGTCGATCCGCTTCGTCTCGATGCACCAATATCCGTGGTATCCGGGAACCGGGGCGGAGGACGAGCGCGGCGTCGGGAATGTGTTCAACGTCCCGCGGCCGGGGGGTTTGCCGCGCGCCGTCTATGTTCGCGACTTCCTCGCCGGCGTGGATGCGGCGCTCGCGCAGTGGCGCCCGGACATGCTCCTCATCTCCGCGGGGTTCGACTCGCTCGCGGGCGATCCACTCGGCGAGTTCACCCTGGAGCCTGACGACATCGTCCACTGGACGGACGCGCTGCGCGAGCGGATGGGAACACGGCCCGTTGTCGGTGTGCTCGAGGGCGGCTATCGACTCGACCTGCTCGCGGCCGGTGTCGTCGCATTCGTGCGAGCGCTATCTTGAGGACGTGACGGCCCCCACCGTTCCGGCGCAGCAGCCGCAGGCATCGAAGAACTGGCCGGCCAGTCTCTACCGGCGGCCTGACGGTATGCTCGAACAGGACATCTCCCCCGCGCGGATCCGGGAGATCCTCCAGGCGGGCGAAGGCGACCTGTGGGTGGACATCGACAGCACCAACATGCACCAGCTCGCGCTGCTCGAAAAAGTCTTCGCGTTCCACCCGCTGTCCATCGAAGACACGCTCTCGCCGGGGACGCGGGTCAAGTTCGAGGAGTACGAGCGCTACGTCTTCGTCGTGATGGCGGTCATCCGCTTCGACGAAGGCACACCGGAGCCGTACGATCTCGCCACGTCGAACCTGTATTTCTTCCTGGGGAAGAATTTCCTGGCGACGGTGCACGCCTTGCCGTCGAAAAGCGGTGCCATCGTCCGCGAGCGCCTGGTGCGCAATCCCGAGCTGCTCGCGCGCGGGGTCGAGATGGTGATGCACAACATCATCGACCAGTCGGTGGACGCCTATTTCCCGATGGTCGAAGAGCTCAACACGATGGTGGACGGGTTGGAAGAACGCCTCTTCGAGCGGTTCGACCCCGGGCTGATCCACGAGATCTTCAAGGCGAAGCGGGCGGCGTTTTCGCTGCGCCGCCACGTCGGCCCGCTGCGCGAAGTGCTCAACATCCTGACCAACCGGCCGTGCGGCTTCATTCGCCCCGAAACGCAGCTGTACTATCGCGACGTGTACGACCACACGATTCGTATTGTCGAGTCGATGGACACGGTGCGCGACCTGTTGGCCGGCGTCCTCGAGACGTATCTGTCACAGACGTCGAACCGCCTGAACACCGTGATGAAGCAGCTTTCGATCGTGGCCACGATCGCGCTGCCGCTGATCGTGATCGCGGGAATCTTCGGCATGAATTTCAGCCAGATGCCCTTCACCCATAACCCCTACGGCTTCTACGGCGCCCTCGTCGTGATGGCGGTGACCTCCGGCGTCATCATGTGGTGGCTGAAGAAGAATCGCTGGCTGTGAAGCTGCACGTCGAGCAGTGCTCCATCACCACGCGGCATCCGGACGAACGGGTACAAGCGTGCCTGGGTTCGTCTCGTCGACGGGGACGGGCAGGAAGGATGGGGCGAGGCCGATCCGTCGTCGTTCTACGGCGAGACGCTCGAGACCGTGCTCGCCGCGTTCGAGCGGCTGAGCGGGCATATGCCGCGCGATCCGTTCGACCTGGAAGGGGCGGAGGATCGCTGGGAGCACGCCGTGCCGAAGAACTGGGCCGCCCGGGCCGCCCTGTCGGCCGCATTGCATGACCTGGTCGGGAAAAAGCTGGGCCAGCCGTTGTGGCGGCTGTGGGGGCTCGATCCCAAGCGGGCCCCGCTCTCGAGCTCGGCACCGACCGCGACGAAGAGATCCTGCGTACGGTGCGCGACGCGACCCGGAAGCCCCTCCGCGTGGACGCCAACGCGGGTTGGACCGTCGCGCGCGCCAAGCAGATGATCCCCGTCTTGAAGGAGTACGGCGTAGAATTCCTCGAGCAGCCGCTCGTGCCGGATGATCTCGAAGGACTTGCAGCGGTGCGCACGGTCGCGGCCAAGCACCAGTTGCCGGTGGTCGTGGACGAGAGCTGTCTCGTTGCCGCCGACATTCCGCGGCTTGCTGGGCGCGCGGACGGGATCAACATCAAGCTCGCCAAGTGCGGGTCGCTGCGTGAGGCACTGCGCATGGTCGCCACTGCCCGCGCCCACGGGATGCTCGTCATGGTCGGCTGCATGATCGAGACGTCGCTTGGGATCACGGCCGCCGCGCACTTCACGCCGCTCGTGGATGCGGCCGATCTGGACGGCGCGGCGCTCACCGTGGACGATCCCTTTACCGGCGCGACCATCGAGCAAGGCCAGATTCGGCTGCCGACTGAGCCAGGACTTGGTGTGCGGCGGCGATGACCTATGCCGCAGTCGTCCTCCCAGTCCCGGTCAGCCGCTCCTACATCTACGAAGTCCCTGAAACCCTGACGGCGCGAGTCGTTCCTGGTGCGCGCGTCGTGGTGCCGTTGCGGCGGCGGAACGTGGTCGGGATTGTGACGGAAGTTGTCGGTCATCGGTCGTCGGGTGAGATCGCCATCAAGCCGATCATCGCTGCGCCTGACGACGAACCCGCCATCTCGCAGCCCTTGCTCGAGCTCGGCCGCTGGATGTCGGACTACTACGGCGCGCCGCTCGGGCTCGCGCTGCGGGCGATTCTGCCCGGTCCGCTCTGGAGCGTGGCGCGACCGGCGGGCCCGGCGCCCGCCGCGGAGCGGGTGCTCGTGCTCACCGGCAACGGCATGGAGTCCCTGCTCGAGCGGGAGCGGCGCTTCAAGCGGGCGCCCAAGCGCCGCGTCGTGTACGAGACCGTAGAAGCGCTCGGTGGCTCGGCGCCCGTTGCCCATCTCGTCAAACAGCTCAAGCTCTCGACCACTGCACTCGAGGGGCTGGTGAAGGAGGGGCTCGCGCGCATCGAGCACGTGCCGGAGATCCGCGATCCGTTCGCGGGCCTTTCAACGCCGCCACCGCCTTCGCTGACCGAGGACCAGCGCCGTGTGGTGGAGGGGATCCGCGCCACCGACCTCCAGCAACCGATCTTGCTTCACGGCGTGACGGGCTCGGGCAAGACGCTCGTGTATCTGGACGTGCTTCGTGCCGTCGTGCAGCAGGGGAACGGGGCCATTCTGCTCGTCCCGGAAATCGCGCTGACGCCGCAGACGGTGGCCCGCGTGCGCGGCGTGTTTGGAGACAAGGTGGCGGTGCTGCACTCCGGCCTCTCCGATGGCGAGCGCGCCGACGCATGGCGCGCGCTGCGCCGAGGTGAGCGGCTGGTCGCCGTCGGCCCCCGCTCTGCGGTGTTCGCGCCGGTGCAGCGCCTGGGCGCGATCGTGGTGGACGAAGAGCACGAGCCCAGCTACAAGCAGGGCTCGGCGCCGCGCTACCACGCCCGCGATGCCGCCGCGATGCGCGCGCAGCTCGAGGGGGCGCGTCTTATTCTCGGTAGCGCGACACCGTCCCTGGAGACGCTCAGTGACGAGCGGATCGTCACGTTCGCGCTCCCCGATCGCGTAGGGTCACGCCCGCTGCCTCCAGTGGAAATCGTGGATCTGCGGAGCGCGCCCCGGATCGCGTCGCCAGAGACTCCGCCCGGCCCGATCCCCTGGAGCGAGGCGCTCGATGCCGCCATCTCCGGTGCGTTGGAGCGCGGCGAGCAGGTGATCCTGCTGCTCAATCGCCGCGGGTTCGCGACGTTCGTGCAGTGTCCCGCCTGCGGCAACGTGCCGGGGTGCCCGCAGTGCGCCATCGCGCTCACGGTGCACCACACGCCGCTGACCATGCGGTGCCACTACTGCGGCCACGAAGAGCGAATACCGGATACCTGCGCCGTTTGCGGCCACGCCACGCAGCGGTTACGGGGATTGGGCACGCAGCAGCTCGAGCACTTTTTGGGATTGCGCTATCCCCGCGCCCGGATCGCACGGATGGATCTCGACACGACCTCGAGCAAATGGGCCCACCATCACATCCTGGAGCGCGTCGCCTCGGGCGAGGTCGACATCCTCCTGGGCACACAGATGATCGCCAAAGGGCTCGACTTTCCGAACGTGACCGTCGTCGGCGTGGTCGACGCCGACACCGGCCTGCATTTCCCCGATTTCCGGGCCGGCGAGCGGACGTTCCAGCTTGTGGCGCAGGTCGCCGGAAGGGCGGGGCGGGGAGCACGCGGCGGACGCGTGTTCGTGCAGACGCGCGCGCCCGATCATCACGCCATTCGGGCGGCGGCGGCGCACTCCGTCTCGCAGTTTGTGGCGGCAGAGCTCCCGCTGCGCTCGCCTCCCAATCCTCCATATCCCCCGCGGACGGGCTTGGTTCGCTTCGTGATCGCGACGGACGATCATGCCCGCACGGCCGACCTGGCGGAGCGCGTGGCAACGTGGCTGCGGCGCGCCGGCGAGCGGTTGGACGGTGCGCTCACGGTGCTCGGACCGGCGCCGTGCCCGCTGATGCGCCTCAAGGGGAAGTGGCGTTGGCACGTGCTCGCGAAGTCCGCCGAGCCGCGCGTGCTCGGGCGCGTGGTGCGCGCGTGGCGGGCGAAGGCGCATCGCGCGGTGACGGTCGATCGTGATCCCGTTTCACTCTTGTGAAAGCCGTTTCACTTCGGGTATGTTGACCCCCCTGTGAGTCGTCCTCGGTTTCAGTACCGACCACCCAACTTTGCCGCGCCCCCATTATCGGGCGCGCCTGACGCGCGATTCACGCCCGCACCGGCCGACGGGGTTCTTCCCGACGGTTTTTTTTCGACCACGAATCTGCCGACGTATGTCAAGCTGCCCAGCGGTTGGCGTCGTCCCCGCTTGCCGCGCATGGACTGCGTGATCGTGCAGGCGAGCGGCGACGACCTGGTGATCACGGAGCCGCGCCGCGTACGCAAGGGCGACCAGGTCGCGGTCGGAGCAGCGGAGGACGGCACCGAAGGGATCTTCGTGCACGCCGAGGGTTTTCTCGGCGGCACCCACAGTCCCAACGAATTCCGTTTCATGGCGACGGAAGTGTCGCGCGAGCGACCGGTGGACTACAGCGTGCTCGCGGAACTGCTCGGCATGGAGAAGGTGCGTGGTGGCAGGATTCTGTGGGTGATCGGTCCAGCGCTCGTGCACGCGCGCGCGCGTGAGGACATGATCTGGTTCATTGAAAACGGCTATTGTCATGCGCTGCTGGGCGGCAATGCGGTCGCGGTGCACGATCTCGAAGCCGCGATCTTCGGCACGACCCTCGGGATGTCCAGCTCGGGCGAAAGCGTGGAAGGCGGGCACGGCCTGCACATGCGGGCCATCAACGCGATCCGGCGCGCCGGGTCGATCGAGAAGGCCGTGATCCAGGGGACCGTGAAGAGCGGCATCATGCACGCTCTGGTGCAAAACCGGATCCCCTACGTGCTCGCAGGGTCGATTCGCGACGACGGTCCTCTACCGGACGTCATCCCCGACACGCTCGCTGCGCAGGATGCGATGCGTGCCTACACGGCAAAAGCGACCTTCGCCATCTTCGTGGCCACTGCGCTGCACGCCATCGCGGTTGGCAACATGCTGCCGGCGTTCGTGGACGATCCCGTCGTCGAAAAGATCCGGCCGCTCACGACGATCTGCGTCGATCAGACCGAGTTTGTGGTCACGAAGTTACGCGATCGTGGCACGCATCAGGCCTATGGCGTCGTCACCAATGCGCAAGACTTTATGCACGTCTTGCGCTTCTACGTGGAGCGATGGCAAGCATCGGCGCCGGCGGTTTTGCACCGTTAGCACCCGGACAGGGTGCGGGGTGGGCGAAGCTCGCGGCCGCCGTGGAGGCGCAGGTGCCTCCGGCGGAGATCGATACCATTTACGTTTTCCAGCCGATCAAACGGCAAGGGCGTGAGTGGGGGACCGCCGTCGTGACGCGCAAGAGTGTCGGCCCCGAAGGCCGGTTGCGCGTCTACACGGCGAAATACATGCTCGTCGTGCGCGGCAAGGAGCGCGGCCAGTCGAAGATCGAAGTCGAGGAAGTGGCGCTCAGTCCCGCCGAGGTGCTGGCGCAGGTCATGCAGGCGACGGTGGACCGGGGCGGCGACACCGAGCCGCCGGTCGAGCTGGGTCCCGCGGTGTGGTACGAGGGGAGGTAGCTCAGAGTTGATTGACTCACGAATGTTCATGCCGACGAAGGCCTTTTTGACGAAAGGCGTCGGCCGGCACAAGGAAAAGCTCACCAGCTTCGAGATGGCGCTGCGAGACGCGCACCTTGCGAACTTCAACCTCGTGCGGGTGAGCTCGATTTTTCCCCCTCACTGCGAGCTCGTCGATCGCGAAGAGGGGATGAGCATGCTCAGGCCCGGGCAGATCGTGTTCGCCGTGATCGCGGAGTCAGCGACGAACGAGCCCAGCCGCCTCGTCGCGGCCTCGATCGGTGTCGCGATGCCCGCCGATCCCTCTCACCATGGCTATATCTCGGAGCATCACAGCTACGGGCAGAACGAGAGCGTCTCCGGGGAATACGCCGAGGACCTCGCCGCCTCGATGCTCGCTACCGTGCTGGGAGTCCCCTTTGAGGCCGACAAAGCCTGGGACGAGCGCCGCGAGCAGTGGCTGCTCTCGGGCGAAATCGTCCGCACGATGAACGTGACCTCGACGGCCGAGTGCGGTCCCGACGCCCGCTGGACCACGGTCGTTTCCGCTGTCGCCTTCTGCGGCTAGGTGGGAGTCGGTCTAGCGGTTGCGTTTGTCGCCGGCCTGCTGAGTTTCCTGTCGCCGTGCGTGCTGCCACTCATCCCGAGCTACGTCGGCTATCTCACCGGCATGACGGTGGAGGAAGTCGAACGTCGCCGCGGGACCGCGCTGCTGCACGCGGTGTGGTTCGTGGCCGGGTTCTCGCTCGTGTTCGTGCTCCTCGGGGCCGGAGCATCCGCGGTGGGTCACGTGCTGCGCGACTATCAGGTCTGGCTGGGGCGCATCGGCGGCGTGCTGCTGATTCTCTTCGGGATCTATCTCCTCGGCATCCTGCGCCCGGCGTTCCTGATGCGCGAGTGGCGCGTCGACCTGGCCCGCAAGCCGCTCGGCTACTTCGGCTCGGGCGTCGTGGGGTTCACGTTCGGCGCGGCGTGGACGCCGTGCATCGGACCGATTCTGGGCGGCATCCTGACGCTCGCGGCGACACAGGCGGGACTGGGGCGGGGCATCGCGCTGCTGGCCGCATACGCGCTGGGACTCGCGCTGCCGTTCCTGCTGACGGCGCTGGCGCTGGACCGATTTCTGGTCTGGTTTCAGCGCTTCCGACCATACATAGTATGGGTGGATCGGATCGCCGGCGCGATGCTGATCGTGCTCGGCATTCTGCTTGTCACCGACAGCTTTACGTTGCTGGCGGGATATCTCCGCGGACTGACACCTGAGTTCTTGCGGGAACGGTTGTAGAAACCTGCTGCCCAGGTGCGGGTACCCATTGCCAAACGTCGTTATAGAGAGGACGCCATGACTCGGTTCATGACTTTTGCGAGTATCGCCATTTTCGGGTTGGGTGCCTGTCAGAAGGGGCAGGAGCAAAGCCAGGCCAATGATTCGACCGCTCGCAATCTGACGCTCGCCCCCACCGAATCGACCGCCGCGATGCGCGATGTCCCGGCGAATCCGCCGGCCGCCGTGGCGCGACCGACGCCGCCTCCGGCCAAGCGTCCCCCGGTGCAGCGCAGGCCCACGGCGCCCGCGATGCTGCGCCTGGGCGCCGGAACCACGATGGACATCGCCGCGGCCGATACGATTTCCTCGCGCTCGGCGAAGGTCGGGGATCCGTTCAGTGCGCGCGTGGTCGAGGATATCAAGAACGCTGCAGGAAAGCTCGTGATCCCGGCGGGGTCGGTCGTGAACGGCAAGATTGTCGATGTCAAACCGGCACCCAATCCCAGCACGCCGGGGACCTTGACGCTGAGTGTTTCGAGCATCACTGTACGCGGCACTTCGTATCCCATCGAGGCTTCGGTCGACTCGCTCGAGACGATCCACAAGGGCCGAGGGGTGACGACGGGTGACGCCGCGAAGGTGGGAGCGGGCGCGGCCGCGGGCGCGATCCTCGGTCGCGTGCTGGGCGGCAACAAGAAGGGCACGATCATCGGCGGCATCGTGGGGGGTGCGGCAGGCGCCGCCGTGGCACACCAGACGAAGGACTCGGACATCGTTTTGCCAGCGGGGGCGCATATCATCATCCGGTTGACGAAGGAACTCGCGGTCGCGGCATCCTGACGCGGTGATCCGCGCCAAGCTGTCAACGATGATGTTCCTCCAGTTTTTCATCTGGGGGGCATGGTACACGACGATCGCCGTGTACATGACGAATCATGGAATGGAGCGACTGACCTTCTGGCCCTATACGGTGAATCCGATAGCGGCCATCGTCGCTCCATTCTTTCTTGGTCTGGTCGCCGACCGCTACTTCGCGACGGAGAAAGTCCTCGCCGCTCTTCACATCCTGGGCGGCTTGATTCTCTGCGCCGTGCCGCGCTTCACCGGATCGCCGACCACGTTCATTCTGTTCCTGCTGCTGTACAACCTCTGCTATATGCCGACGCTCGGTCTGGCGAACAGCCTGGCGTTCCACCACATCCAATCGCAGGAGCAGCAGTTCCCGCTCATCCGCGTCTTCGGGACGGTGGGCTGGATCGTGGCGGGACTGTTCATCAGTCTGGTCCTGAGCGGCATGATGACGGCCGTGCCGGAGACGACGGCGTGGCCCCTCTATACGGCGGGAATCGCCAGCGTCGTCCTCGGCCTGTTCTGCTTCACGCTGCCGCACACGCCGCCGCGCGGCGCGGGTCAGCCGGTATCGCTGCGCAGCATCGCCGGGCTCGACGCCCTCAAGCAGATCGGCGACCGCCCGTTCTACGTCTTCATCACCGCGTCGTTGCTGCTCTGCATTCCGCTCGCGGCCTATTACAACTTCACGCAGCTCTATCTGGGAGCAGCCGGCGTCAAGAAGATCGCGGCGACGCAGACACTGGGGCAGATGTCCGAAACGCTCTTCATGCTGCTGATGCCGCTCATGTTCATGCGGCTGGGTGTCAAGAAGATGCTGATGGTGGGAATGGGGGCCTGGGTGCTCCGTTATGCGCTCTTCGCGCTGGCGGCGCCCAGCGCGGTATTCTGGATGATCGTGCTCGGCGTGGCGCTACACGGCCCGTGCTACGATTTCTTCTTCGTCACCGGGCAGATCTACGTGGACAAGAAGTCCACGCCGGCGATTCGTGGCCAGGCGCAGGGTTTCCTGGTCCTGGTCACCTACGGCGTCGGCATGTTGATCGGGGCGCAGGTGGCAGGACGCGTCTACAACAGCTTCCTCGGCACGGCCACCAGTCTGACGCTCGAGCAGTGGAGGAGCTTCTGGATATTGCCCGCTGTCTTTGCCGCAGGAGTGCTGGTGTTCTTCGCGGCGCTCTTCAAAGCACCTGCTCGCGAAGCGACGGGACAGACCTCGGCCACGGTTGGGCGGTAACCTGATTTAGGTGATGTAGGGGCGCAGCATGCTGCGCCCCTACATTTTTTACGATCCTTCCGGCAGCTCTCTGATCCAAATGTTTCGATACCTGATCGGATTGCCGTGATCCTGCAGTTTCAAGGGCAGCTTGTCCGCATGCATTTTGTACGGCGGCCGTGCTTGATTAGCGGTGGGCCCCACCAACTCGAAATTGTCCTGAATCAGCACCCCATTGAGAAATACCGTCATGCGCGCCGGGCGCTCGAGTGAGCCGTCGGCCTTGAAGTGCGGCCGGCGAAACACGATGTCGTACGTCTGCCACTGGCCGGGTGGCCGGGTGGCGTTGACGAGCGGCGGATTCTCGCCGTAGATCGCGCCCGCCTGGCCGTCGGGATAGGTGTCGTTCTGGTAGGAATCGAGGACCTGCAGCTCGTAGATCCCCATCAGAAAGACGCCGCTGTTGCCGCGCTCCTGGCTCTCGCCCTGCGCCGGCGTCGGGGTCCGCCACTCGATGTGCAGCTGCACGTCGCCGAACCCGCGGGCCGACACGAGCATGCCGGTGCCCGGTTTTACCTCGACATAATCGTCCCGCACCGTCCATTTCGCCGCGCTGCCGTCTTCCGTGCGCCACTGCGAAAGATTCGAGCCGTCGAACAGGACGATCGCATCTTTGGGCGCGGGGGCCGGCGGCCGCTCGGGACCGGGATCGACCACGGGAGGCCGAGGACGATCCATCGAGTGCTGCGGCCACTGTTGGGGCGAGGCTTGTGCCATCAACATCAAAGCTAGCGTGCCGATCATGGTTTCCAGGTGCCTTTCGCAACGGCTGGGACAAAGGTGTCCACGCCCGGCGGTGGGAAGTCGAGCGTGCGGCCTTGCTCGGCGCTCATGTAGGCCGTCATCAAGACCTTCACAACCTGGAGGCCGTCATCGAAGGTGAGTGACGGCTTCTGCTTGTTCAGGAAGCAGTGCACGAAGTGGCGGTCCTCGGCTTCATAGCCGTAGGCTCCCGCTTCGCCGGCAACCACCGGCATCTGCCCGATCTCGGCGTTTTGCTTCTCCACCAGGTCTTCGCCCGCTTTCCCTTGAACTTCGCGGCTGAAAAAAAGCTTGAGTCCGGTGTCGAGCGAATTCCAGGACAACGAGTATTCCGGGCCCAGCAGCTCCGCCGACAGTCGCAGCCCGGCGCCCACGAAGCTCCACGATGTCGTGGCCTCGCCCAGCACCTTGTACCCGTCATCGGTCTCGAACTCGATCAAAACGCTCGCGAAGTCTTCCGACGGCGCTTTGTCGTAGTTGACATCTTTTCCCATCATCGCCGACAGCCTCTTGCTGTAGGCGGGCCTGCTCCACTTGAGACTGGCGATGTGGGCCGTGATGCGTGACGGGCGAACCGACGACCTGGCCTTGTTCGGATCGGTGAGGAGGTGCTGCACCAGTAACGACGAGTGACACATCATGTCGTTGAGGACCCCGCCGCCCTGCAGCGCGCCCTGCCAGAACCACGGTCCGTGCGGGCCGCTGTGCTCCTCCGCGGCGCGCGCCAGGTAGGGCCGGCCTGTCAGCTTTGCCCCACGCGCCCAGAGCAGGTTGCGCCCGACCTCGACCTGCGGCGCGAACACCTGGTTCTCGAGATAGCCGTGCGGCAGCCCGACCTTATTTGCCAAATCCAAGACTCTCTTTGCCTCACTCACATTTCTGGCCAACGGTTTTTCACATGCGATGCCAAGCAATGAGCCCTTGCCGCGCTCGATCGTGCTCACGATCTCTTCGACGTTCTCGATGCGGGCGAAGTTCGGACCGGAGAGCCAGATCGCGTCGATCGCCGGATCCTCGACCATGGCGGCGATCGAGGGATACGCCTTGGCCGCGCCCACGCCGAGCTTTTTCGCGATGCCGGCGGTCTCGGCGGCGTTATTCTGATTGGGGCTCCAGACGCCCAGCACGTCGGCGTCGCGCACGCCGACGAATCCCAGCAAGTGGAATTTGGCGTTGAACCCGCTCCCCACCATTCCAATTCCCAGTCGTTTCGTCATTCAATCCTCGTAATGGACGCCGAGTTTCTGCAGCGCTTCCGGTGGGCAGCCTTTCCACTCCGCCACAAACGTGTTGCCCTGATAATTGAGATCGGTGATGCCCATCTTGCTGGTCCAGAACCCCGACGCCGTCATGTCGCGGAACATGTTGAAGAACGCGACGCCCTGGCTCATCTCCGGCTTCGCTTTCTTCGGCCATGCGATATCGTCGAGAATCGCCGTCTGTTCCTGCGATGTCGCAGCAACGAAGGTCTTGCCGAAGCGTTCGTAGCCTTCATTGTCGAGCCACGCGAGCCCGCCGCGCATCGGGACCTGACCGTCGGGCCGGTCGGTGAGCATGAAGTCCATGTACTCGGGGACACCGGCATCAGTCGCGCTGCCCGACCGTTCATCGCGGGGAATCACGAGGTCTGCGAGCACTCGCACCGTATCCCACTCGTGCGCCGTGAAGAACGCCGGTGCGAACGGCGTCTGTGCCGCCATCGCCTCGCGCGCCAGCGTCGCTGCCCGCTGAGCTTCGACGGGCGTCCATTTGAAGGCCGCTGTCAGCGCAGCCATCGCCATCGCGCCTACCGCTTCGCGCCGTTTCACAGGGACCTCGCCTTCAGCTGGTTTGCGATGTATTCGGACGTCCGCCACGACAGCGCCATGATCGTCCAGGTGGGATTCTTGTCGGCCTGCGACGTGAACGGCGAGCCATCGGCGACGAAGAGATTCTTGACCTCGTGCGTCTGGCAGTTGCTGTTCACGACCGACGTCTTGGGATCGGCGCCCATGCGCGCGCCGCCCAGCTCGTGGATGATCACGCCACCCGCCGCGATGCCGTAGCCATCCTCTTTGCTCGGCATATCTCCCCACGGCGTGCCGCCCATCTCCTTGATGAGCGCGCGGAACGTCTCCTGCATGTGCTTCACCTGCAGGTACTCGTGATCGGTGAACTTCCAGTGGAAGCGGAGCACCGGGATGCCCCATTTGTCCACGACGTTTGGATCGATTTCGCAGTAGCTGCCGTCGTTCGGAATCATCTCGCCGCGCCCCGAGAACCCGATGTACGCGCCGTTGTAGCGGCGATAGTCGTTCTTGAGCTGCTTGCCGTAACCGCCGCCCTGCAGGTTCTGGATCCCGCCGCCGAAGCCCGCCTCCGGCAGCCCCGCGCCGCCCCACACCTCGATGTGGTAGCCGCGCGGGAAGTCGAGCTTCTTGTTGTCGAGCCACCACGGCATGTAGACGTGCATCCCTCCCACACCGTCGTGATTGTGGGGAATCGGGTCCATCA
>WNGO01000733.1_pt1 | contig 20341 bp, 16 predicted proteins | sample 5400511 | NCBI WGS metagenome assembly WNGO01 (sample SAMN13153380, study PRJNA577476) | soil metagenome | isolation source: 20 cm soil or saprolite under Garry oak tree replicate 2 | place: USA:California | collected 2016-06-15 | reverse complement strand
TAACGAGGCTGCGACCATGATGATTCATACCCGCCCAGAAATGCTTCATACCTCCCGAGAGATGAATCATACCCACCAAACCGCGCCGACGCAGTTCGTCGAGGCCAACGGCATCCGCTTCGCCTATCGTCGCTTCGGCAAGCCGGACGGCGTACCGCTCGTTTTCAATCAGCACTTCACCGGCAGCATGGACCATTGGGATCCCGCCGTGACCGACGGCTTCGCCATGGACCGCGAGGTCATCCTGTTCAACAACGCCGGCATCTCCAGCAGTTCCGGAGAGGTGCCGACCACGGTCGAGCGGATGGGCGCCAACGCGGTTACCTTCCTCAAAACGCTCGAACTGAAGACCGTCGACGTGCTTGGCTTTTCCATCGGCGGTTTCGTCGCCCAAGAGATCGCTTTGCAGGCGCCCGAGCTCGTCGGCAGGCTGGTGCTTGTGGGCACCGGGCCGCGCGGCGGCCAAGGCATGGCAACGCTGACACCCGAAGCGCAGCAGATTTTTGGCGCCACCTATGCCGACCCCGACAAAATCTGGCTCTCCGTGCACTTCACTCCGTCGGAGGCGAGCCAGGCCGCAGGCCGTCAATTCCTCAAGCGTTTCCGGCTGCGCAACGAAAACCGCGATCCCGAAGTCAACGAGAAAGTCGCGCCAGCCCAGATCGAGGCCATCGGCAAGTGGGGCGCGCAGCGCGACGCCTCCTACGGGTACCTGCAGACAATCAAGCAGCCGGCGCTGGTGGTAAACGGCTCCTCCGATGTGATCATCTACCCGATCAATTCCTTTATCCTGCAGCAGAACATCCCCAACGCGCAGCTCATCCTGTATCCCGACTCCAATCACGGCTCGCACTATCAGTATCCCGAGCTGTTCGTGCGCCACGCCTCCATGTTCCTCGATTCGTAACCCGTCGCCATCCGTGGCGAGGCAAGCAAATCAATTCAGGACCCAAGGAGAAGTCACATGAGTAACCCCGTTGTCCTCATTACCGGCGCCCTGACCGGTATCGGCCGCGCCACCGCTCTCGCCTTCGCACACGAAGGCGCTCGGCTTGTCGTTTCCGGGCGTCGCGAGGACGCGGGTCTGGCTCTGGTCGCCGAATTGCGGACACTCGGCGCGGACGCGGAATTCATCCGCGCCGACGTGCGCCACGAAGACGACGTGCGCAACCTGGTCGACAAGACCGTGGCCCGCTTCGGCCGCCTCGATGTCGCCGTCAATAATGCCGGCACCGAAGGCACGCCCGGCCCAGTCACCAAACAGACCGCAGCGAGCTACGCCGCCACCTTCGACACCAACGTGCTCGGCGTGCTCTTGAGCATGAAGCATGAGCTGCGCGTGATGCAGGCGCAAGGCGCCGGCAGCATTGTCAACCTGTCATCGACGATGGGCCAGCGCGGCGCACCCGGCGCCTCGCTCTACACCGCAAGCAAGCACGCCGTCGAAGGCCTGACCAAGTCGGCGGCGCTTGAAGGTGCTGCGTTCGGTGTCCGCGTCAACGCGGTCGCGCCGGGCCCGATCGAGACCGCGATGCTCGATCGCTTCACCGGGAGCGCCGACAGGAAAGCCGGCCTGGTCGCCGGCGTGCCGCTCAAACGTGCAGGCAGGCCAGAAGAAATCGCCGACGCCATCGTGTTCACTGCCTCCGACCGGGCGTCGTTCATCACCGGCCAGATCATCAACGTCAATGGCGGCAAGACCGCCTCGTAAATTCATCCAGACAACGCTTGTCCCGCGAAGCCGCGGCTCATCGCATGCCGCATTTTTCTCCGGAGGCTGAAATGAAGCTCTATCAATCGGACGCCTCTCCCAATTCACGCCGGGTACGAATCTTTCTTGCGGAGAAAGGCATCTCGATGCCGATCGTGCCCGTCGATCTTGCTACGAAGGAGCAGTTCTCCGACGCCTATGCTGCGATCAATCCGCGTCGCGTCGTTCCGACACTGATGCTGGAGGACGGCACCGCGATCGGTGAAGTGCCGGCCATCCTGCGCTATCTGGAAGAAATCCATCCCGACCCGCCGCTGCTCGGGGCCACGCTGAAGACGAAGGCGCTGGTGATAATGTGGGAGCGACGCGCCGAGCTGGAAGGATTTGCCTCCGCTATGGAAGCGGTTCGCAACGCTGTCCCTGGCCTCAAGAACCGGGCCATCGCCGGACCGCACGATTACGATCAGATCCCGGCGCTGGTCGAACGAAGCAAGCAGCGCGTCAGGAATTTCTTCACGGACTTTGACATCAGGCTCGCCGAGGTGCCGTTCGTTGCGGGAGATGAATTCTCGGCCGCCGATATTACGGCCGTCGTCACCGTCGACTTTGCGACCAAGGCAGCCGGCCTTCCGATCACGGGCGAACATGCAGCGTTGAAGCGCTGGTATCATGCGGTTTCGACACGCGCCAGCATGGCGGCGTAGTCGGGCCGCCGGGGGGAACCCGCAGCCTCCGCGCCGGTTGTCCTTGGCAGTCGGGTTCTTTTGGAGGCGTCATGGGCAAGACCAAATCGATCGGCGAAAAGATTGCCGGCACGATGAAGGATATCGTGAGCATCGCCGCGAACGCCGCCGATCATGCCATGAAGACGGATAAGGCGCCGCCAAAGGCGGTTGAGCGGTCCGCGGCCTACATCCCGCTCGCGGCCGACGGCCGTGTTTCCGATCCCATGATGGTCCCGCCGATCGCCGCTGTTCACGCTCCGCGAAGGAAGCGCGCCGCCTCGAGGCGGGCGGCAAAGGCAGGCAGGAAGACTCCAGCAAAAGAGGCTGGCAAAAAATCCGCCGCGAAGCCGACGAAGAAAGCCACAACCAGGCGGTCACGAAGCGCAGCCCAGGCATCCGCGAGGAAAACCAGCAAGAAAACGAACAGGAAAGCGCGCAAGGGCAATCGCTGAACAAGAAGCTCCGCGCTAGTAGGGCGATCCCGTCTGATCCCAGTGGTTGCCGGCGCAGGCACGGTCCTTCTGCAGGCACGGTCCTTCTGAGGATGGCGTTGTTTTGCCCGGCGGCTCCGAGCCTGCCGGTCCCGCTTGGCCGGCGACGAAATCGGGTCCTCAATCCCTCCCTCGATTGACCCTCCGATGGTGAACTCACGAAATCATGATCACTGACGAATGTTGACAATCGTCAGTAAATAATCAACAGTTCCCCTCAAGCTTAATCGAGGGAAAGCTGTCATGTTCGTCCGTTCAATTTTCGCAAGCTATAACAGGCTTTTAGCAGGAATCGTGCTGGCAGTGCTGGCAATCGTCCTGGCCGGCTGCAACGAGCTGGCCGCCGAAAAAGTGGCGCCATCGCGCCCGGTCCTGGTGGCAACCGTGCACTACGAGGCCGAATCGCCGGAGCGCAGTTTTGTAGGCACCATCAAGCCCCGGATCGAGACCGATATGGGCTTCCGCGTCCCGGGCAAGGTGGCGAAACGCCTGGTCGAAGTAGGCCAGACCGTCGATTTCGGCCAGCCGCTGGCAACCCTGGACGAAGTCGATCTGAAGCTGCAGGCCGAGCAGGCGGACGCGGAGTTGCATGCCGCCACCGGCGTGCTGGCGCAGGCCGCCGCCGCCGAGCAGCGCGCCAAGGACTTGCGCACCAAGGGATGGACCACGGACGCGCAATTGGACCAAGCCAAGGCCGCGGCCGACGAGGCGCGGGCGCGACTCAATCGCGCGCAACGCTCGGTCGAGCTCACCAACAACTCTTTGTCTTACGCAACGCTGGTTGCCGACACCCGCGGCGTCGTCACCGCCACCCTGATTGACGCCGGGCAAGTGGTGGCGTCAGGCCAGACCGCGATCCGCGTCGCGCGCTTTGCGGAAAAGGAAGCCGTGGTCGCGATCCCGGAGACGCTGTTGGGCCGCGCCAAGGATGGCGTTGCAACCGTGACCCTCTGGTCGGAGCCGAACAAGAAGTATGCCGCAAAACTGCGCGAGATCGCGCCCGCGGCCGATCCCGCGACCAGAACCTATCTGGCAAAGTTTTCGCTGCCCGATGCTGGCGAGAACGTTTCGCTCGGCATGACCGCGACGCTGACCCTTGCCGATCCCGCAACCGAGCGCGTCGCGCGTCTGCCATTGTCGGCCCTGTACAGCCAGGGCGGCAGTCCGTCGCTCTATATCGTCGATGGCTCGGGCGATGTGATGCTGAAGCCGGTCGCGGTCAAATCCTACGAGAGCAATGACGTCGTCATATCCGGCGGCGTCGAGGAAGGCGCCAAAATCGTCGCGCTTGGCGTGCAAAAGCTCGATCCGACCCAGAAGGTCAGGGTTGTCTCGTCATTGTCGTTTTAGCCCCGTCATTGCGAGGAGCGAAGCGACGAGGCAATCCACACTTCCTTTGCCGCACGATGGATTGCTTCGCTTCGCTCGCAATGACGATCTTTTTCTCTGGAGAGGCGCGATGAAACATTTCAATCTTTCAGGCTGGGCCGTCAGCCATCCCGCACTGATCCTGTTCCTCATGGTTGCGCTTGGCGCCGCCGGCTTCTTCTCCTACGAGCGGCTCGGCCGCGCCGAAGATCCCTTCTTCACGGTCAAGGTCGTGAACGTGTCGGCGATCTGGCCCGGCGCGACTGCTGCCGAAATGCAGACCCAGGTCGCGGACCCCATCGAAAAGAAGCTGCAAGAACTGCCTTACTTCGAAAAGGTGCAGACTTATTCAAAACCGGCGTTCACGGCGATGCAGGTCACCTTCAAGGATTCGACGCCGCCAAAAGACGTGCCGTACCTGTTCTATCTCTTGCGCAAGAAGATCGCCGACGTACAAGGCCAGCTTCCGGCAGGCCTGCTCGGCCCGGTCGTCAACGACGAATTCTCTGACGTCGACTCGATCCTCTATATGATGACCAGCGATGGCGCCGACTACGCGCAATTAAAGAAGGCCGCCGAGGGCATGCGCCAGCGGCTGTTGAAGGTACCGGGAGTGACAAAAGTCGATCTCTACGGCACCCAGGACGAGAGGATTTTCGTCGAGTTCTCGCATGCCAAGCTGGCGACGCTGGGAATTACCCCGCAGGCACTGTTCGATTCGCTCGCCAAGCAAAACAACGTGGTGCCGGCCGGCACGGTCGAGAGCTCCTCGCAGCGCGTGCCGCTGCGCGTCACCGGCGCTCTCGACGGCGTCAAGGCGGTGGCGGAGACGCCGGTCGAAAGCAACGGCCGGGTGTTTCGGTTGGGCGATATCGCGACCGTCACCCACGGTTTCGTCGATCCGCCGAGCTTTGTGGTGCGTCAGGAAGGCAAGCCCGCGCTCGGCATCGGCGTGGTCACGACCAAAGGCGCCAACATTCTGGAACTCGGCAAGGACGTTGCCGACGCCACCGCGGAATTCATGAAGGCGGTGCCGCAGGGCATCAACGTGCAGCTAATCGCCGATCAGCCCAAGGTGGTCGAGCACGCCGTCGGTGAATTCGTCCACTCCTTCATCGAGGCCCTGGGCATCGTGCTGTTCGTCTCTTTCGTGGCGCTGGGCTGGCGCACCGGCATCGTGGTGGCACTATCGGTGCCGCTGGTGCTGGCAATCGTCTTCGTCGTCATGAACGCGATGTCGCTCGATTTGCACCGGATCACGCTCGGCGCGTTGATCATCGCGCTCGGACTGCTGGTCGATGACGCCATCATCGCGGTCGAGATGATGGTGGTGAAAATGGAGCAGGGCTGGGACCGTGTCCGCGCGGCATCCTTTGCCTGGGATTCTACCGCCTTCCCGATGCTGACGGGAACGCTGGTCACTGCCGCCGGCTTCCTGCCGATCGGCTTCGCCAATTCCGCGGTCGGCGAATATGCCGGCGGCATCTTCTGGATCGTGGCAATCGCGCTGGTCGCCTCCTGGTTCGTGGCGGTGATCTTCACGCCCTATATCGGCGTCAAGCTGTTGCCGAACATCACGGTCAGCCACAACCACGATCCGCACGCCGTCTATGAAACGCGCCTGTACCGAACTCTCCGCAGCATGATCCAGTGGTGCGTCGACCACCGGGTCAAGGTGGTGCTGGCCACCGCCGGCGTGTTTGCGCTGTCGATTCTGGCTTTCGGCCACGTCCAGCAGCAATTCTTCCCGCTGTCCGAGCGGCCCGAACTGTTCCTGCAGCTTCGGCTGCCCGAAGGCACGGCCTTCAACGTCACGGAAAAATCCGTGAAACAGGCGGAAGCGCTGCTGAAGGACGACAAGGATATCTCGACCTACACCGCCTATGTCGGCCAGGGCTCGCCGCGCTTCTGGCTCGGTTTGAGCCCGCAGCTGCCGAACGAGGCTTTCGCCGAAATCGTGATCGTCGCCAAGAACGTCGAGGCGCGCGAACGAATCAAGGCGCGGATTGAGAAGGCGGTCTATGACGGAACGTTGACCGAAGCGCGCGTCCGTGTCGACCGCTTCAATTTCGGGCCGCCGGTCGGCTTCCCGGTCCAGTTCCGCGTCATCGGCCCCGACCCCAACACGGTGCGCGATATCGCCTACAGGGTGCGCGACGTCGTCAAGCAGAACCCCAGCGTCAAGGAACCGCAGCTCGACTGGAACGAGCAGTCGCCGTACCTGAAACTCGTGGTCGATCAGGACCGCGCCCGCGCGCTGGGCCTGACCCCGCAGGATGTGTCGCAGGCGCTGAGCATGCTGATCTCGGGTGCGCCGGTCACCACCATACGCGACGGCATCGAGAAGGTCGGCGTGGTCGCGCGCGCCGTGCCGTCCGAACGGCTCGATCTCGGCCGTGTCGGCGACCTCACCATCACCTCGCGCAACGGCGTCGCGGTGCCGCTGACGCAGATCGCCAAGATCGAATATGCCCACGAGGAGCCGATCCTGTGGCGGCGCAATCGCGACATGGCGATCACGGTGCGCGGCGACGTCGTCGATGGCGTGCAGGCGCCCGACGTGACCAACCAGATCTGGCCCAAGCTGCAGGAAGTTCGCGACAGCCTGGGGCCGGCCTACCGGATCGAGAAGGGCGGCGCGTTCGAGGAATCCGCCAAGGGCAACGCGTCGATCTTCATCCTGTTTCCGTTGATGGTCATCGTCATGCTGACACTCTTGATGATCCAGCTGCAGAGCTTCTCGCGGCTGATCCTGGTGTTCCTGACCGCGCCGCTCGGCATCATCGGTGCCTCGCTCGGGCTGAATGTCGCCAACCAGCCGTTCGGCTTCGTGGCGCTATTGGGATTGATCGCGCTGGCGGGCATGATCATGCGCAATGCGGTGATCCTGGTCGACCAGATCGAAACCGACGTGGCCCACGGCCTGACCCGCAAGGAGGCGATCGTCGAGGCCACGGTCCGGCGCGCCCGGCCGGTGGTGCTGACCGCGCTTGCCGCGATCCTGGCGATGATCCCGCTGTCGCGCTCGGCGTTCTGGGGCCCGATGGCGATCACCATCATGGGCGGCTTGTTTGTTGCAACCTTCCTGACCTTGCTGTACCTGCCTGGCCTCTATGCCCTCTGGTTCCGCAAGAGCCTTGAAGAAAGCGGCCGGAGTGAGCATCTTGATCTTGCGCCGCAGCATCAAGCCCAATCGAAGCCCGCATTTCCGCTTGCTGAAGCCGCGGAATAATTCGAAATTGAGCCAACTGAATCGAGCACCGCGATGACCCTGGTTTCCGAACATATCGAACCCGACACCCGAGAACGGATTCTCGTGGTGGCGGAGCGTTTGTTTCGCGAAATCGGCTATCAAAAGACCACCGTCGCCGACATTGCCAAAGTGCTGCGAATGAGTCCGGCGAATGTCTATCGCTTTTTCGATTCGAAAAAGGCGATCAACGAAGGCGTCGCGCGCCGCCTGATGGGCGGCGTCGAGGATGCGGCTCAGGCCATCGCCACCAGGCACGACTCGGCGGCTTCCCGCCTGCGCGAGCTGGTGACCACCGTCCACCGCATGAATTGCGAACGCTATGTCGGCGATTCGAAGCTGCACGAGATGGTCGAGATCGCGATGGAGGAGAGCTGGGAGGTATGCCTCCCCCATATGCAGCGGATCACCGGAACCATCGCCGCTGTGATTGCCGATGGCGCCGCGTCGGGCGAATTCGAGGCGCCCGACGTGCCGCTGGCGGCGATGTGCGCCTGCACCGCGATGATGCGGTTTTTCCATCCGCAGATGATTGCGCAATGCGCCAACAAACCGGGACCGTCGCTCGACCAGATGATCGACTTTGTCCTCGCCGGTCTCACGCCGCGCGGCAAGGCGATAGGTAAGACAAGTTAGAGGGCCCAGCGCAGGCTCTATCCGTCCGTCATTGCGAGCCGACGGGTCGCGCGAATGCGCGCCCGACGATAAACTCCGCGAAGCAATCCATGTCACCGCGCAATGTCAGATGGATTGCGTCGTCGCTGAGTTTATCATCGGGCCCGCCCAAGGCGGGACCCGTTGGCTCCTCGCAATGACAGAAGAGGGTACCCGCGTGGGCGACAAGGATTTGCACTACTACGAGCCGGCGAGCGGCCACGGCCTCAAGCACGATCCGTTCAATGCCATCATCGCGCCGCGCCCGATCGGCTGGATCTCGTCCCGCGATGCCAAGGGCAACCTCAATCTGGCGCCCTACAGCTTTTTCAACGGGTTCAATTACCACCCGCCGATCATCGGATTTTCCTCGACCTCCTGGAAAGACAGCGTCGCCAATATCCAGCAAACCGGCGAGTTCGTCTGGAATCTCGCGACCATGGATCTGGCGCAGCAGATGAATGCCACCGCCGCCCATGTCGCCCACGACGTCAATGAGTTCAAGATATCCGGGCTGACGGCCGCGCCGAGCAAACGCGTCAACGTGCCCCGGGTCGCGGAAAGCCCGGTCTCGTTCGAATGCAAGGTCTCGCAAATTATTCAATTGCAGGGCGCCGATGGCCAGAAGGTGCAGGCCTGGCTCACCCTCGGCGAGGTCGTCGCCGTCCACATCGACAAGGCCATGATCAAGGACGGCGTCTACCAGACCGCGCTGGCGCGACCGATCGTGCGCGCCGGCCGCCGCGGCGACTATTTTGAAATTCGGCCTGACGCCATGTTCGAGATGACGCGGCCGGATTGATTCGTTATCTCCCTCGCCCCGCGCTTGCGGGGTCGAGACGAGCGAAGCTCGCTCTTAGAGGGCGGCGTGAGGGGCTCTTCCATCCGCGAAAGCTGAATTCGCGACACGTATCGTGCCTTGCCCCTCACCCGAAATTCGCTGCCGCGAATTTCGACCTCTCCCCGCAAAGAGCGGGGCGAGGTTAAGAAGGCCCCGCAAGCGGGAAAGGCCCAGGTGAGCGAGCCCGGAACCGATGCGGTATTTTGTCGTTGTCAGGCGACTGTCGGTCGGATCAATTTCGCTTATTTTCCGTGCGAAGTATCAAGTGCATCCCGCGCTTTCTTGCTAGATTGCAGCCGTCCCTTCAGCGAAGGCCGGCCTTCCGGCTGCGCCGCCGCTCCGACCAGGAGGACATCGCCATGAGCTCCCAAACCTTTCGCCGCGACTTCATTACCAAGCCGATCTTTTCCTGGGCGCGCACGGTGTTGCCGCCGATGTCGGATACCGAACGCGAGGCGCTGGAGGCCGGCGACGTCTGGTGGGACGCAGATCTCTTCACCGGCAATCCCGACTGGTCGAAACTGCTTGGCTACGCGCCGGCGACGCTGACGGCCGAAGAGCAGGCGTTCCTCAATGGCCCGGTCGATGCGCTCTGCGCGATGCTCGACGAATGGCGGATCAATTGGGAATTGCGCGATCTGCCGGAGGAGGTCTGGGACTTCATCAAGCGGGAAAAATTCTTCGGCATGATCATCCCAAAGGAATATGGCGGGCTCGGCTTCTCGCCTTACGCGCATTCGGAAGTGGTACGCAAGGTTTCGTCACGTTCACCCACCGCTGCCGTCACCGTGATGGTGCCGAACTCGCTAGGTCCCGGCGAACTCCTGATGCGCTTTGGCACCAAGGATCAGCAGCAGCAATGGCTGCCGCGGCTTGCCGACGGCCGGGAAATTCCCTGCTTTGGCTTGACCAGCCCCGAAGCCGGCTCCGACGCCGCGTCGATGATCGACTCTGGCGTCATCTGCAAGGGCAATTTTGAGGGGCGCGAAATGCTCGGGCTGCGCCTCAACTGGCACAAGCGCTACATCACCCTTGGCCCGGTCGCCACCCTGCTCGGGCTGGCCTTCAAGGCCTATGACCCGGATCATCTGGTCGGGCCAACGGAAGAACTCGGCATTACCGTCGCGCTGATCCCGACCCATCTGCCCGGCGTCGAAATCGGCCGTCGCCACTTGCCCGCGATGCAGGTGTTTCAAAACGGCCCGAACTGGGGCCGCGATGTCTTTATTCCGATGGATTACATCATCGGCGGGCAAGAGCGTCTCGGTCAGGGCTGGAAGATGCTGATGACGGCGCTCGCGGCCGGGCGCGGCATCTCGTTGCCCTCACTCTCTGCCGCGGGTGCGGCTCTCGCGGCGCGCACCACCGGCGCCTATGCGCGGATCCGCGAGCAGTTCAACGTGCCGATTGGAAAATTCGAAGGCGTCCAGGAACCGCTCGCGCGCATCGCCGGCACCGCCTATCTGCTCGATGCGGCGCGGCGGCTGACCTGTGCCGCGCTCAATCAGGGCCACCATCCCGCTGTCATCTCCGGGATCATGAAGCTGCACGCCACCGAGCGGATGCGGGTGGCGATCGACGACGCAATGGACATCCATGGCGGCAAGGCGGTGATCGACGGTCCACAGAACTACATGGGCAACCTCTATCGCTCGGTGCCGGTTGGCATCACGGTGGAGGGCGCCAACATTCTCACCCGCAACCTGATCGTGTTCGGGCAGGGCGCGATCCGCGCGCATCCCTATTTGCTCGAAGAGATGAACGCGCTCGGCGAACCGGACCGCGCCAGGGGCCTGGACGCCTTCGATAAGGCGTTCTGGAAACATATCGGCCATAGCGTGACGACGCTGTTCCGGGCCTGGGGGCGGAGCTGGAGCGGTGGCATGTTCGCGCCGGCGCCCGATGCCGGAGCGGCGACCCGATTCTATCGTCAGCTCTCGCGCTACTCGTCGGCCTTCGCGTTGTGCGCCGACATGGCGCTGCTGACGCTAGGCGGCGCGCTAAAACGCAAGGAAATGCTGTCGGCGCGTTTCGGCGATATCCTGTCCGAACTATATTTGCTGTCTGCCGCGCTGAAACGCTGGCAGGACGAGGGCCGCCAGCAAGCCGATTTCGCTGCGCTCGAATGGTGCATGGCGAGCGGCTTCCGCACCATCGAAAACCGCTTCTCGGAAATTCTCGCGAATTTACCGAACCGGTTTGTCGCGGTCATCCTGAAATTCCTGGTCCAGCCGTTCGGCGCCCGCGTGCTCGGTCCTTCCGACCGTGTGGTCCAGCAATGCGCGGAGCTTGTGCTGGAGCCGTCGGCGGCGCGTGACCGCCTGACCCCTGACCTGTCGCTCATCGATGATGACCGCGGGGTGGCGCGGCTGGAGAAGGCGTTTGTTCTGGTCACCGGCACCGAAGATATCGCCAGGAGAATGCGCGCCGCCCATATTCACGACTGGCGTGAGGCGGTGAAGCAGGGCGTCATTACCCAGGCCGAGGGCGATCAGCTGGCGGTGGCGCATGAAGCGGTTGTGAAGGTGATTGAAGTCGACGACTTCCCGCCGGAGGCGCTGTCACCGCAATCCAACAAACCGGCCGAAGTGCATCGGTTTTTCCAGGAACTTGGTGAGCAGAGGGCGGCGAGCTGATGGCGCGACCGGTTTTCATCATCGACGGCAGCCGGACGCCATTTCTGAAAGCGCGCAGTGGGCCGGGGCCGTTCACCCCGGTCGACCTCGCCGTGCAGTGCGGCCGGCCGCTATTGGCCCGGCAACCGTTTGCACCTACCGCGTTCGATCAGGTCATCCTCGGCTGCGTCAACGTCATCGCCGACGAGATGAACCCGGCGCGTGTCGCCGCCCTTCGGCTCGGCATGGGCGAAGCGATGGTGGCATTCACCATGCAGATCAATTGCGGCTCCGGCATGCAATCGATCGACACCGGCTACCGTTATATCCGCGAAGGCATTTCCAACTTGATCCTCGCCGGCGGGGCGGAAGCGCTCAGTCACGCGCCGCTGGTGTGGCCGCAGCAGGGCGTGCGCTGGTTTGCCGGGCTCGCCGGCGCGAAGGGGATTTTGGCCAGGCTCGTGGCGCTCGCAAAAGTGCGCCCCTCCTATTTCAAGCCGATCATTGGGCTCGAGCGCGGACTGACCGATCCGATCACCGAGCTCAACATGGGCCAGACGGCCGAAGTGGTCGGTCACCTCTTCGGCATCACGCGCGCGCAGTCGGATGCCTATGCCGCCGAAAGCCACAAGCGGCTTGCCAACGCGCAAGCGCAGGGTTTTCTCAAGGGTGAGGTCGAGACCGCGTTCGCCCGCGACGGTAGATTCTACGACCACGACGACGGCGTGCGGCCGGATTCCACGCCCGAAACCCTGGCCAAACTGAAGCCGGTATTCGAGCGGCCCTGGGGCCAGGTCACCGCCGGCAATTCCTCGCAGATCACCGACGGCGCGTCATGGACCATCCTTGCGTCGGAAGACGCGGTCAAAAAGCACGGCCTGACGCCCAGGGCCGTGATCGTCGACAGTCAATGGGCCGCGCTCGATCCCTCTATCATGGGCCTCGGCCCGGTGCTGTCGGCGACCGAGCTTTTAAAGCGGAACAAATTGGCGCTCGGGGATATCGAGACCTGGGAATTGAACGAGGCATTCGCGACCCAGGTGCTGGGGTGTCTTGCGGCCTGGAACGACGAAAAATTCTGCCGCGAGATTCTGGGACTTGATGGCGCCGCCGGGCAGATCGATCACGCAAAGCTCAACGTCGACGGCGGCGCGATCAGCCTCGGGCATCCGGTGGGGACCAGCGGCAACCGTATCGTGCTGCATCTCGTCAATGCGATGAAACGATTGGGGACCAGGCGCGGCATCGCCACCGAATGCATCGGCGGCGGGCAGGGGGGTGCCATGCTGATAGAGACGGTGTGATCATGGAATCAAGGATCATGAACGTTCTCGCCGACCGCGTGCTCGAGCTTGGGCCGAAGCCGGATGCTGATAGCCCCTACCGCCATTTCAAGCTGACCCGCGATAGCGATGGCATTGCCTGGCTGCTGTTCGACCGTGAAGGCGCCAGCGCCAATACGCTGTCGGCCGATGTCATGGAGGAATTCGACACGGTGCTGGCGGCGCTGGAAAACCAGCGCCCGACCGGCCTTGTCATACGCTCGGCGAAGAAATCCGGCTTCATCGCCGGCGCTGACGTCAATGAATTTCGCGGCGCGACCGATCCGCAAGCTGTCGAAGCCGCGATCGGCCGGGCGCATGCGGTGATCGACCGGCTTCAAGCTTTGAAGATTCCGACCGTCGCGGTGATTCACGGCTTCTGCCTCGGTGGCGGGCTCGAAGTCGCGCTTGCCTGCCAGTCACGTATTGCGATCGACGGCGCCCGCTTTGGTTTTCCGGAGGTGATGCTCGGCCTGCATCCCGGTCTCGGCGGCACCGCGCGCTTCACGCGTCTCGTCAATCCGATGCAGGCGATGACGCTGATGCTGACCGGCAAGACCGTCGATGCGCGGAAGGCAAAGTCGCTCGGGCTGGCCGATGCCGTGACGCAGGAGCGCCACGTCCGCAATGCCGTCAACGACGCGGTGTTCGGCCGGCTGAAACGCGCCCGGCCCGGGCTGCTGAACACGATCCTGAATCTCGGTCCTGCGAGAGGCTTTCTCGCCTCGCGCATGCGCAGAGAGGCCGAAAAAGCCGCGCCCCATGAGCACTATCCGGCGCCTTACGCGTTGATCGATCTCTGGGAGAAGCACGGCGGCGACAAGGCCGCGATGCTGACGGCCGAAAAGACCTCGTTCGCGAACCTGATGGTGACGCCGACGGCACAAAACCTGATCCGGGTGTTCTTTCTGCGCGAGCAGATGAAGAAGCTCGCAGGCTCCGGTAACAGGATCGGCCAGGTTCACGTCATCGGCGCCGGTGCGATGGGCGGCGATATTGCGGCATGGTCTGCCGGTCAGGGCCTGCGGGCCTCGATCGGCGACGTAAAGCCGGAGCCGATTGCCGGCGCGATCAAGCGCGCTTCCGATCTGTTCGGCAAGATCATGCGCAAGCCCACCGACATCCGTGACGCGTTGGACCGGCTGACGCCCGACCTCGACGGCGAGGGCGTGCGCAACGCCGATCTCATCATCGAAGCGGTTCCGGAAAAGCTGGAGCTGAAGCAGAAGGTCTATGCCTCCCTCGAGCCGAAACTGAAGCCGGGCGCGATCCTCGCCACCAATACTTCGAGCATTCCATTGGAAGACCTGCGCTCGACGTTGCAATCGCCGCGGCGCCTGCTGGGGTTGCACTTCTTCAACCCGGTCTCGCGGCTGCAACTGGTCGAGGTCATCAGCCATGACGGCACCGATCCCACGATGCTTAAACAGGCGCTGGCCTTCGTCGGCGCCATCGACCGGCTGCCACTGCCGGTCAGGAGTTCGCCGGGCTTCCTCGTCAACCGCGCGCTGACGCCCTACATGCTCGAGGCGATGGTGATGCTGGATGAGAGGATCGACAAGCTTGCCATCGATGCGGCGGCGGAAAAATTCGGCATGCCGATGGGCCCGATCGAGCTCGCCGATCAGGTCGGCCTCGACATCTGCCTTGCCGTCGGCGACATGTTGCGCTCGAAGTTCGGCGACCTGTTGCCGCCGACGCCGGCGTGGCTGCGCGAGAAAGTCGCAAAAGGCGAGCTCGGCCGCAAGACCGGCAAGGGTTTTTACATCTGGAAGGGCGGCAAGCCCGACAAGAGCTCCCGTTTGCCAGACACAGCGCAGCCGACGGACGAAATGATCGACCGGCTGATCCTGCCGATCTCGAATGTCTGCGTCGCCTGCTTGCGCGAGGGCATTGTCGACAATCCCGACATGGTCGATGGCGCTATGATCTTTGGCACTGGTTACGCGCCGTTCCGCGGCGGCCCGCTGAATTACGCGCGGACCCGCGGGGTGGACAACGTGGTCTCGACCTTGCACGCGCTGGCGCAGAAATTCGGTGGCCGTTTTGCGCCGGATGCGGGCTGGGATAGCTTCAAATAATCCGATTTTTGTCAGGGGCTCCACCATGACCGACAGCCAAGCCGTTCACGCCCCATTGAATACGGAAAACGAGCCCTGCGGCGACCTGTCGATCCGCACGATGGCGATGCCAGCCGACACCAACCAGAACGGCGACATTTTCGGCGGCTGGCTGCTCAGCCAGATGGATATCGGCGGCGGCATCTTTGCGTCCAAGATGGCAAAATCGCGCACGGTCACGGTGGCGATCGAGGCGATGAATTTTCGCAAACCGGTGTTCGTCGGCGACGTGGTTTCCGTCCACGCCGATCTGGTTCGGATCGGAAAAACCTCGATCACGGTTCACGTCGAAGCATGGGTTTTGCGCCGCAAGGAAACACATTCGATCCTGGTGACCGACGGCAATTTTACCTACGTCTCGATCGACGATCAGGGACACCCGCAAGTCGTCAAGCGGGACCAGCCACCGATTTCGGCGTAGTAAATTTCCCCCTCGCGGCCGGGCAAGAGCGCGAAGCGTCTTCGCACGAGATGTCCCGGCGATCCATGTCTTTGTCTCCCTCTGGGAAAGTAAAATGTCGAACACCGGGACAAGCCCGGTGATGACGATTTGGTGTTGTGACGCCCTGAGTCTCGTGATTTCTCGCCCCGGAACTTTTCAGCGCCTGCATGGTTATTGGCCCGCACTGAGGAATAAGGGCGCGGAGTAGAAATGTCGGACAGTTACATCATCGAAGTCGGCTCGAAGACGGCGGGAATCGTGGTGCGGAATCCGGAGGGCTACCGGTTTTTCGCGGCCACGAATCGCTTCAATGCATTGGAAGGCCAGTTGTTTCGCAATGCACGCGAGGCCGAGCGGGCAGCCGTTCGCCTGGCCAACGGTAATCTCGAGCTAGCCGCATAGCTGTCATGCTGCGGACTCAGCGGTTATCCCGGGCCACTCTTGCAAGCCGCATCGCTTCGGTGCGGTCGCAACCGCTCCGATCAACCCCGCCGCATCGCTTGCGCTTCAGATTACGCGATTGCCGGCTTTCGCCGCTATGACGGCCGCGATCAGAGCGCGGTGGCCGATCGGGACAGAAGCTTCCAGTCCGCGCCCTGCTTTTGCCAGTTCATCAAGATGTGGAGGTTCTGAGGAACTTTCTTGCCGTCGGCCGTAAATTCCTGCTCGCCGACAAAGTTGAAGCGCACGATGGCGGCTGGACCGACGATACGGATCGTGGGATTCTTATATTCAAGCGACGTCCATTTGTATTTTGCGTTGGTGACGCCCGCCAGGAGAGTCGCCTTGTCCTCGACCTTGCCGCTGGAGTGGCTGTAGCTGAGTTCGGCCGCGCAGAGCCCGGCGAGCGCCTCGGCATTGCCGACCGCCTGCGCCGCGCGAAAGGCCTCGAGATTCTTCGCAACGGCATCTTCATCGGCGCCAGCGAAGGCCGGGACCATGCTCGCCGGAATCACGCCCAGTAATCCCAGCGCAAGCGCCGGCAACATCAGCTCACGACGATTGATATTCATCGCTTCCTCCCTTGTTCCGGTTGTAGGCAGTCTTGCAGTCGCGCTCGCTTTTGTCGAGCACCCGCTTTGGCCCCGCGAAAGACCGCGCACGATGTTGCGTTTGCGAACGTCCCCGCCATTGCGAGCCACGGGTCGCGCGAATGCGCGTCCGATGACAGGCTTAGCGAAGCAATCCAGGCCGTTGCTTGCTCTGGATCGCTTCGTATCAGATTTCGGAGTAGACCGGACGTGATGGGGAGCGAGTCAAGACGGTGCTTTTGACCATCCCCGACATTGACGCCGGTATCCTGGAAGGTCTCAATAAGCGTTCGTCAATCGACCAAAGGATGTGTTTCTAGCCCACGGTTTCCTTAAAGCCATCGACTGCGAACCGTGAACGCATTGATTGCTTGGCGGCGCGGTCTTTCGCAACACCTCCGATGTCGCCTGTCTACCCTTGGCGCGATACCCAACAAGACAAGATGCCCAACACGACAAAATGGATAAGGCACGATGGTCAATCAGGATAGGGCGCCTTTCTCGCACGCCGTCGAGCGCGACCTCCGGCTCGATCTCTTCCGCGGCATGGGGCTGTGGATGATTTTCCTCGATCACATTCCGCACGACATCGTTGCCTGGTTGACCCTGCGCAACTACGGCTTCAGCGATGCTGCCGAGTTCTTCGTGTTCATTTCCGGCTATCTCGCCGGATTCATCTACGGTCCGATTGTACGCGGTGGCCATTTTCTCGCCGCCACCAAGCGGCTGGTGATGCGGGCCTGGCAAATGTACGTTGCCCACATCATGCTGTTCCTGCTCTTTACGGCACAGATCGCCCGTACGGTCAGGAAGTTCGACAACCCGATGTATGAGGATGAATTCAATGTTCATAATTTTCTCCAGCACCCCGACGTGCTGATCGGGCAGGCGCTCTCGCTGCGTTACAAGCCGGTCAATCTCGACGTGCTGCCGCTCTATATATCGCTGATGCTTGCTTCGCCGCTGATCCTGTGGTGCCTGGTACGCCGCCCAAACTGGACCTTGCTTGGCTCGGCCGTCCTGTACGTCCTGGCGCGCTGGTTCGACTGGAATTTCGCCTCGTATCCACCCGGGACAACCTGGTACTTCAATCCGTTTGCCTGGCAATTGCTGTTTATATTCGCGGCATGGTGTGGTGTCGGAGGTGCCGCCCGGCTTCAGTTCCTGATCCGGTCTCGCGTGGTGCTGGCATTGGCCGTTGCGTGGATTCTCTTTGCCCTCCTGATCGTTATGACCTGGCACGTCCCGTTCCTGGAATCATTGGTGCCGAAATGGATGATCAAGGCGATCTATCCAATCGATAAAACTGACCTCGATATGCTGCGTCTCACTCACTTCCTCGCTTTGGCGGTCGTGGTCACGCGATATCTGCCACGCAATTGGGCGCCGCTCACCTCCAAATGGCTGCGTCCGCTGATCCTGTGCGGTCAGCACTCGCTTCCGATCTTTTGCATCGGCGTATTCCTGTCCTTTGGGGCGCATTGGATACTGATGCAGTACACCCGAGGTGTCTGGGAGCAACTGGTCGTCAGCGCCGCCGGCATCGTGATGATGGTTGCGATTGCATGGCTTCTGGACCGGGCTGCGAAGGTCCCCAATTTGTTCGTGGAGACGGCCGAACTCGAAGCAGCCAAGACGGCGACAGAACCCGGGAAAGCGCTCCGGGGAGGCTGCGGCAGAAGCCGGAGGTCTAGCGCGCAGTGACCCGTGCCCCGCACAACGTGCCATCACAATTTGTGCCCTTTCTGGCGCAGCGCTTCTGTTAAGCGCGTGCGCAGATCCTCGGCCGCCTTGCGACTCACATCCTGACCGACCTGCATGCTCTGCTGCGTGAGTGCCTGCGCCTTTTCGAGAAGCTTTTGCCCGACCGGCTGACGATAGAACGCCTCTATTTCGCGCAGCTCGCCGGCCGTAAAATTGTTGGCATAGATGGTGGCGATGCCATCGACCATCGCAGTATAGTATGGAGTAAACGCATCTACTATCATTGGCATCATCGCATCGTAGTCGCGTTCAATCTCCGGCCTGTCCTGTACCAGCGCGGGCTTAAGGCTTAGCAGGATAGCTGGCAGAAGCGCCTTGTACTGATCGGACAACTTCATTGTAGTCACCAGGCTACGCGCAGCTGTCATGGCGTCGGGCGACGGCGTTTGCGCCGGTGAAGCGCTAATTGAAAACACAAGCATGCTGGCGATGATCAATAGGTGTCTGGACATGGGTTCCTCCGATGACAGATCGCGCGCATGATACTCGAAAATTGAGTTTCCCCGCATGAAGCAACGTTTCGCGCGTCACAGTGCCTGCACCTCGCCCTTCGCCCAGAGCTCGCGCAGCTTGAATTTCTGAATCTTGCCCGACCCTGTCAGCGGAAAAGCCTCGACCAGGAACCAGTGCCTCGGGGTCTTGTGCGGGGCGAGCGAGGCGCGCATGTAGGCCGACAATTCCTCCTTGTCGATGACGGCGCCGGGCGCGGGACGAACGAAGGCGGCGACCTCTTCGCCCCATTTTTCGTGCGGTAGTCCGATCACCGCGACCTCGCCCACCTTGGGATGACGAAACAACAGTTCCTCGAGTTCGCGCGGATAGATGTTCTCCCCGCCGCGGATGATCATGTCTTTCAGGCGACCCTCAACCGTGCAATAGCCGCGCGCGTCCATCGCGCAGAGATCGCCGGTATGCAGCCAGCCCTCGGAATCGATCGCGGCGGCGGTCGCTTCCGGCATTTCGAAATAGCCAAGCATGATGTGATAGCCGCGGGTGCAAAACTCGCCGATTTCGCCGATTGCGGCGGTCTTGCCGGTGTCGGGATTGATGATCTTGGTTTCCATGTTCGGCAGTGGCAGACCGATGGTGCCGGCCTTGTCCGCGATGGTATCGTTCGTCATGGTCTGGGCCGCTACCGGCGAGCATTCCGTCTGTCCGAACACGATCGTGAACGGCGCCCCCAGCTTTTGCTCGAACAATGTGACGAGCGCGGCCGGCACGGTCGAACCGCCGGAACAGATCGCCTTGACCGATGAAAGATCGGTCGATGCGAAAGAGGGATGTTCGAGCATCGCCACCAGCATGGTCGGTACGCCGACCATCGCATTGCCGCGATATCTGGCGAAAAGCTCGAGCACGAGGCCGGGTTCGAATGCTTCCAGCAACACCTGCGTCGCGGCCTTGGATACCGAACCGAGCACGCAGCAGACGCAGCCGCCGGTGTGGAACAGCGGCATGGTCGTGATGAATACGTCGCCCGGATCGATACCCATGCGCTCGACGGTATCGGCGCCATTCTTGGCGAGGCCGCGGTGATGCAGCAGCGCGCCTTTCGGAAAGCCGGTGGTGCCGGAGGTATACTGGATCATTACCGGATCGGTCGGGTTGACCGCGGGAAGGGCGATGCGCTTGTCGTCGCCGGTGGCGATGAAAGCTGCCCAGTCGTCGAAACAGATGATCTCCCGAAGTTCGGGGCAGCGCGGGGCAACCTCGCGTACCGTCTCCAGCATCGGATTGCCGCGGAAGGCAGTGACGACGAACACGCCGGCCGAGCGGGATTGCTTGAGCACATATTCCAGTTCGTTGGCCCGGAAACCGGGATTGACGGTGACCAGCACCACGCCGGCCAGCCCTGCGCCGAATTCGAGCATGATCCATTCGGGCAGGTTCTGCGCCCAGACCGCGATCCGCTCGCCAGGCTTGAAGCGGTGGAGCAGGGCGCGCGCCGTGCGTTGCGCTTCGCTGTAGAGTTCGGAATAGGTCCACTGGCGGCGAAGCGTGGGATCG
>WNGO01000770.1_pt1 | contig 20353 bp, 10 predicted proteins | sample 5400511 | NCBI WGS metagenome assembly WNGO01 (sample SAMN13153380, study PRJNA577476) | soil metagenome | isolation source: 20 cm soil or saprolite under Garry oak tree replicate 2 | place: USA:California | collected 2016-06-15 | reverse complement strand
CCCTTGTCTGGCTCCTTCATCTTCGCCGATGGCGCGACTGGAACCGCGCCAAGAAGCCCCAGATCGATGGGCAACCTGCGCCCACTCGAAACGACGAGTACCTTCTGTATCAGACCCTCATCGGAACCTGGCCCTCCCAACCCCTCGACGATGCTGACTGGAAGACATACACGGAACGTATCGAGCAGTACACGCTCAAAGCAGCGCGCGAAGCCAAAGAGCACACCAGTTGGGCTAACACCAATGCGGAATACGAAAGCGCTCTCGTCGATTTCACTCGTGCGATTCTCGATCGTTCCGCTCACAACCGCTTCCTCGCCGATTTCGAGGAAGTAGCGCGGCGCATTGCCCCGCATTGCCCGCATTGGCGCCTTCAACAGCTTTTCGCAAACTCTTCTCAAACTGACATCTCCCGGAGTGCCCGATATCTACCAGGGAAACGAATTGCTGGAACTGAACCTGGTTGATCCTGACAATCGGCGACCGGTCGACTACGGTCGGCGGAGAGAGTTGCTCGCGACGCTGAAGCGAGAAACGGCATCAAACCACGAGTTGCCAACCCGGGTTCGAGAATTGATTTCGGCACCTGACAGCAATGCCGCAAAACAATACCTTACGTGGAAGACCCTCACGTTCCGCCGCCAACAGCCCGACCTGTTCCATCGCAGCAGCTACATCCCGTTGCTTGCAGCGGGGGAGAAATCCGAACACGTGGTCGCCTTTGCTCGACAGCATGAAGGACGCTCGATCATTGTTGCAGTACCGAGGCTCTGCGGCGGGTTGATGGGCGAGACTCACTACTCAGTGTGTGAAGAGGCGATTTGGCGAGACACCACTCTCGAAATCCCCAGCGATGGGGTAGCCTGTTATCACAATCTTTTTACTGGCGAATGTTTGCCGCTCAAACCGGGTGTAGCGCCCCGGATTCCTCTGTCTGACTTGTTTCGCAATTTCCCTGTCGCGATCCTGATCAGCGAGCCGCAACCCTCAACTCAAAGCTGCACTTAAGAAGAAGAGCAGCCAGCAGAAGAAGAGGAGCCCCGCAACAGACGATCCTACTCATCAGGCCCAGAGAAACACGCGTGAGGCTCACTTTAAACTGTCCAGCAATGGACAGTCCAATCTCCCAGCGAACATTCCAAGCCCGCAGGAGACACAACAACGTCATCGTATCGCCTTTGCTTTCAAAGATTTGACTGAAGCGCGCGTTGGCCATGAAGTTGCCACACCTGAAGGTGATGGATATCGCCCGCCCAGAATTTAAGGAACGTAAACGCCGGCGCCAGATTGCCACGGCGGCCGTGGTCGTTGTGGTGGTGGCTGCCCTTACCGTCGTCGTGTACCGTCTGCGTCCGGCTGCGCCCACTGTCGAGCGCGGCACAGTGTGGACCGACTCCGTGAAACGCGGCTCGATGTTGCGCCAGGTGCGCGGCATTGGATCCCTGGTACCCTCGCAGGAATCCGTCTTGCAGATTCCGGCTGAGACCGAAGCCACCATTATTCGCATCCTCATGCTCCCGGGATCACTGGTAAAGGCCGACAGCGTACTCGTCGAAATGAGCGATCCTCAGGTGGAACAGGCCGCGGTCGACGCTCATCTTCAATGGAAGGCTGCCGAGGCCGAGTATCAGGGCCAGCGGATGAAGCTGGAAAGCGACCTGATGAACCAGAAGGCTGGGGCCGCCACGGTGAAAGCCGACTACAACACGACGCAGTTGCAGTCGCAAACTGACAAGGCTCTCTACGATCTCGGCGTGATTTCAGGATTGGCGTATAAGGCTTCGAAGAGCAAAGCAGACGAACTCACCATCCGCAATGGGCTCGAAGATCAACGGTTGGAGAGCACGCAGAAAGCGATCGACGCGCAACTCGCGCAAATGCAGGCCAAAGTTGACCAGATGCGGGTCTTGGCGGAGCTGAAGCAAAAGCAGCTCGACGCGCTGAAGGTCCGCGCCAAGATCGAAGGGGTGCTCGTCGAACTCCCGTTGCACGTTGGGCAACACGTCACCCCCGGAACGATGCTGGCCAAGGTTGTGCAGCCCAATCACTTAATGGCGGAACTGAAAGTGGCCGAGACCCAGGCGCGGGATGTGCAGATCGGCGAACCGGCATCGGTTGATACGCACAATGGAGTTATCGCCGGCTCGGTGATGCGCGTCGATCCCGGAGTGCAAAACGGAACGGTGACCGTCGACGTCAAACTAGTAGGCGAATTACCGAAAGGCGCCCGCCCCGACCTGAGCGTTGACGGCACTATCGATCTCGAGCGTCTGGACAATGTGCTGTATGTGGGGCGTCCAGCATTCGGGCAAGAAAACAGCACAATCAGCCTTTTCCGCCTTGACGGCGACGGGCGTGACGCAACGCGCGTTCCAGTGAAAGTGGGGCGTGCTTCGGTGAATTCGATTCAAGTTATCGAGGGCTTGCACGAAGGCGACACAGTCGTGCTTTCCGACATGTCGCGATGGGACAACACGGATCGCATCCGGCTTCAGGATTAAGAACAAAAACTCAGAAATCGAGGCGAATCTTTCATGAGCGACGCTAGCCAACCACTCATTCAGATTACCGATATGACGAAAGTCTTCTACACGGACGAAATCGAAACGCATGCGCTTTCGGGAGTGCACCTTTCGGTCAACAAAGGCGAGTATGTGGCCATGTCAGGACCATCGGGCTGCGGCAAGTCCACGCTGCTCTCGATTATCGGACTGCTCGACACTCCCACGGGCGGCCGCTATTTTCTGAATAACAAGGCGGTGGAGAACCTGGATTTCGCCGAGCGGGCGCGCATCCGCAACCAGGAGATCGGATTCATCTTCCAGAGTTTCAACCTGATTGGCGATCTGACGGTTTATGAAAATGTCGAATTGCCGCTGACATACAGACAGCGCATGCCGAGCGTCGAGCGAAAAGGACGCGTCATGGAGGCGCTGGAACGCGTGGGGATGGCGCATCGCGTTCGGCATTATCCGTCGCAACTCTCGGGCGGTCAGCAGCAGCGCGTCGCAGTCGCTCGCGCACTGGGCGGGAAACCGTCAATCCTGCTGGCTGACGAACCTACAGGAAATTTGGATTCGCGCAACGGCGAAGCCGTGATGGAACTGCTCGCGGATTTGCACCGTGAGGGCGCAACCATCTGCATGGTGACGCATGATCCCCGCTTCGCCAAGCATGCGCAGCGGGAAGTGCATCTCTTCGACGGCAAGGTCGTGGCCGAAGAAGAACTCAAGAAGCTGTTGGCGGATGTAGGCGCATGAACCGCCTGCTTCAAGACCTTCGTTTTGCCTTGCGGCAGTTGCTGAAGAGCCCCGGCTTCAGCGCAGTTGCAGTACTGACGCTGGCACTCGGAATCGGCGCGAACACCGCAATTTTCAGCGTTGTAAATGGAGTATTGCTCCGGCCTCTTCCGTTCAAAGATCCCGACCAGATCGTTCGAGTCTGGCACACGCCGCCGGCGAAGAGTTTTCCCGGGATCCCCACCTTTCCCGTGTCGGCCGCGAATTATTTCGACTGGCAACGAGACAACCACGTTTTCGAGCGGATGGCGATCTACAACTACCGCGGCTTCACGCTCACTAGCGCTGCGCAGCCGCAGCAAGTCGACGCTAGCGCCGTCAGTTCCGGCTTTTTTGAAACGCTCGGAGTTGCCCCTTTGCTGGGGCGCGTTTTCTCCCCCGAAGAAGACCAACCGGGGCACACAAATGTGGTTGTCCTGAGTCACCGGTTCTGGCAGGAGCACTTCGGCGCGGATCCAAACCTTGTCGGCCACAACATCACGATGGACGGAAAGAATTTTCTGGTCGCGGGAGTGATGTCCGAAAGTTTCCGGTTCCCGGATTTTGGTCAGCTTCAGATTCAGATGTGGACGCCGATGGGGTGGACTGACCAAGAACGGGCGGTGCGTGGCGAGCACCACTCGGTTGTGATTGCGCGGCTTAAATCCGGTGTCGGTGTGAAACAGGCCCAGGCTGAGATGAACACTATCTCAAGCCGCCTCGAGCAGCTCTTTCCGGCTGACGACAAAGGATGGGGAGCCCGGGTTGTGCCGCTCCAAAAAGATATGGTCAGCGATGTTCGCCCTGCACTGCTCGTGTTGCTGGGTGCGGTTGCATTTGTCCTGTTGATCGCGTGTGCGAATGTGGCCAATCTTGCCCTGGCCAGAACATTCAGCCGTCACAAGGAAATTGCCATTCGTAGCGCTCTGGGAGCGAGCTCGATGCGCGTGCTCCGCCAGATTCTGACCGAGTCCGTACTGTTGGCAGCGATCGGCGGGGTGCTTGGACTAATTCTCGCCCCTTCCGGTGAGCGTTTTATCCTGTCATTTCTTGCAAATCAGATGCCCGATTCCGTTACGGTGCACCTGGACCTGATAGTTCTGGCATTCACGGCTTGCATTTCAGTGCTCACCGGAATCTTTGCCGGAGTCCTTCCCGCCATGCGGCTTGCGAACTCCGACGTCAACCAGGCCCTGAAACAGGGGTTGGGCCGAACCGATGTGAGTTCTGGCGGCCACCGGACGCGCAGCATTCTAGTCGTTGCCGAGGTTGCGCTTTCAATCGTTCTGCTGGTTGGCGCAGGACTGATGATCCGCAGTTTTCAACACCTGCAACGTGTCGCTCCCGGGTTTGAGTCTCACGGCGTTCTCACCATGACGCCTGCGATCGCTCGCGCAAAATTTGCTCTACCCATCGAACAAGTCAACTTCTTCGAACAGGTGCTGCAGCGGGTGCGAGCGCTCCCGAGCGTGGAAGCCGCTGGCCTTGTCGACGATGTTCCTCTAGACAACGGTGGCTCGCATCAGCCCATCGCGATCGAAGGCCAGCCCGAAGTGGCGATGGCCGATCAACCCGAAGTCGATGTCCGATTGATCAGCGCCGGCTATCTGCGATCGATGCACATCCCTTTGCTGCGAGGACGCGATTTCGGCGATCAGGACGTCAACGATAGACCGGCCTCGATTCTGATCAGCGAATCAATGGCGCGGCGTTTCTGGCCTGGCGAGGATCCCATTGGCAAGCGTCTAACGCTGACGTTCTCTCCCAAGCACGTTCGTGAAGTCGTAGGGGTAGTTGGAGACGTGAAGCTCGACAGTCTGGACCAGGAGCGCCCTTCAACGACGATTTACGTGCCCTTGGATCAGCTCGGCTCGACTGGGGAATCCAACTTTAGTTCTTTTCCCATGACACTGGTTGTGCGCACTGCCACGACTCCCGGCAGCATGGTTTCCGCTGTCACCAATGCGATCCACGAAGTGGATGGCACAGTTCCTGTTCGCGATGTCTTCACCATGGATGACGTAGTCACCAAATCCCTGTCGCAATCGCGATTCAACACGCTGCTGCTGGGCGTATTCGCCGGGCTGGCGCTGCTGCTGGCAGCCATTGGCATTTACAGCGTGCTCTCGTACAGCGTCAGGCAACGGGTGCCGGAAATTGGAATCAGGCTGGCTCTCGGTGCGCGCATGACAGATGTGTTGCGCATGGTCGTAATCGAAGGAATGAAACCGACACTGCTCGGGGTCGCGATCGGCTTGGCAGCAGCGCTCGCTATGGGACGGCTGGTCGCAAGTCTCATCTTCCAGGTCAAACCAACGGATCCGACGACCTTCCTTGCTGTGGCTGCCTTGTTGGCGTTAATCGCGTTGCTCGCTTGCGTCATTCCTGCCTACCGGGCGAGCAAGGTCAACCCAGTGGTGGCGTTGCGGAACGAGTAATCGCAAGGCCAGCGAACGCTGGGGATGGGGTGCAAACATGAGAGACCTGCTCCAAGACGCACGTTTCGCCTTGCGGCATTTCCGCAAGAACAAAACGTTCACGGAGAGCGCTATGACTACACTGGCGTTGGCCCTGGGCGCCAATACCGCAATCTTCTCCGTGGTTGAGACAGTTTTGCTGGCGTCACTCCCCTATCAATATAAACAGGTCGATCGGATCCCAGCGATGCGTGCGGGAAAAGTCGATCCGATGGTAGCGCTGCGGTACGAATGAGGAAAGTGAGAAAGCGATGACTGCTTTGTGGCAAGACCTGCGCTATGCTCTACGGAATTTCCGCAACCGTCCGACCTTCGCAGCCGTGGCGATCCTTACGATCGCGATCGGCATCGGCGCGAATACAACGATATTCGGCTGGCTGCGCTCGCTGGTCCTGAATCCGTTTCCCGGAGCCACAGATCCTGACCGCATCGTAGCGATCGAGAACACCGCGTCGGATGGGGAGCCGCTCACCACTTCCTATCTCGACTTCCGCGACTTCCGAAACAACCTTCACCTGGTCAACTCGGTGACGGCATATCGAGGCTATCTGTTCTCAGTGGGCGACGCGCCGAACGTGGAGCGTGCCTGGGGTGAAATGGTGTCGGGCGGCGTCTTTGACATGTTCGGTGTCAAACCGGAGGCCGGCCGCTTTTTCTCTCTCGACGAACGCGATGACGCTCAGAACGCCCACTCGGTCGTTGTGATCAGCCACGGATATTGGAAGTCGCGCTACGGCTTGAATCCTTCCGCCATTGGAAGCACGCTGCGTGTCAATCGAACTCCGCTGACGATCATCGGCGTGGCGCCGGACGGCTTCCACGGTACTCACGCCGGGCTGGATTATGACTTCTGGGTGCCACTCACGATGTACGGACAGATGACTCACACCGGCGTGTGGATGTTGCAGGATCGCAACACGCGCAACTTTATGCTGCTCGCCCGCCTGGCCCCGGGGATCGCTATCGAGCAGGCGCGCGGAGAAGTGCAGGCCCTTGCGAACCGTATGGCGGAAACCGATGCTGACTCTAATCTAGGAGTCGGTGCGACGGTGCTTCCAGCGTGGCAATCGCATTTCGGCACGCAGGCAATGCTGCTCACTCCTGTCGCGATCCTCATGGGCATCGGAGGCGTTGTTCTCTTAATCGTCTGCGCCAATCTAGCGAATCTATTGTTGGCTCGTGCCACCGGACGACGGCAAGAATTCAGCGTCCGTTTGGCATTGGGAGCTCGACCCTGGCGGCTCATCACCCAACTGCTGACCGAAACGCTGCTGATGGTGCTTATCGGTTCCCTGTTCGGTCTGATCCTGGCGAATTGGCTGGGAGGTGCCCTGCGCTGGCTGCTTCCTGCCGTCGCTCGGCCGGTAATGATTGCTCCTCCGTTGGACAGCCATGTTTTCCTCTTCACTGCAGCACTAGCCGTCATAGTGACTGTTCTAGCAGGTTTGGTACCCGCTCTACATTCGTCTCGGGCCAACGTCAGTGACGCACTCAAGCAGGGCGGACGCAGCGGAATCTCAAGTGTTCACGCACATCACTTGCGAGGACTCATGGTGATCTCCGAGGTGGCGCTAGCGGTCGTGGCGATGGTGGGTGCGGCCCTGTTCCTGAAAAGCTTCGAGCGCTCCCGCTCGATGGATCCAGGTTTCGCGCCAGATGGAGTCGCGCTTGCGCAATTCGATTTCTCTACTGCCAACTACGATGCCCAGCAGACCGATACCTTCTGTCGCCGTTTACGCGAGCGACTGCAGCAATTGCCGGGAGTGAATGCCGTCAGCTATGACGATTCCGTGCCGCTCGGTTTTCACGGAGGCAACTGGGAGAACCTTGACGTCGAAGGATATGTGCCTGCTCCGAACGAGAACATGAAGATCTATCGCGATCTAATCTCGCCAGGCTATTTCGACTCGATGAAGATTCCGCTGATCGAGGGCCGCGATTTCGACTGGCATGACGACTCCAAGGCTCCTCTCGTCATGATCGTCAATCAGGAATTTGCCCGCCGATTTCTGCCGAACCACAGCGTGATCGGCCACAAGGTACATGGATGGGGCCAATGGTTCACCATTGTTGGGGTCGCGAGGGATAGCAAATATCATCGCGTCACTGAAAATCCGCAACCTTATTTCTATATTTCCATCCGCCAGATCTTCCGCCCGGAATATGGCCTGACATTTCACGTGCGCACTTCCGGGTCCGTGAATGAAACGATTGCGGCGGTGCGCCGCGAGGCTGCAGCGATCGATCCGGCAATCGTCCTGTTCGATGCCCAGCCCATGACAGAGTACATCTCCGCGTCGCTGTTCGGTGCCAAGATCGCCGCAAATCTGCTGACCTTGCTTAGCGGCATCGGCCTTCTCCTGGCAGCTATGGGACTGTACGGCGTGATGGCGTATTCGGTAGTGCAGCGCACTCGCGAATTCGGAGTGCGCGTAGCCATGGGAGCTAAGCCGCGCGACATTCTGCGGTTGATTCTGCGCGAGAGTGGAACGCTAACAATCTCTGGTATGGCGGCGGGATTGATCTTGGCCGCGTTGTCTGCACGGATCGTCGCCAATTCCATCTATGGCGTCAGTCCTCTCGATCCTTTGACGTATGGAGCGGTAGGTCTGGTGCTTGTAGCGGTGGCATTGGGTGCAAGCTACGTTCCTGCGCATCGTGCAACTAAGGTCGATCCGATGGTTGCGCTGCGGTACGAGTGAGAAGGGCTTTGCGATGACTGGACTTTTGAATGATATTCGCTACGGCATTCGTCAACTGGGGAAGAACCCCGGCTTTGCCGCCGTTGCCGTGCTGACACTGGCGCTCGGCATGGCTGCGAATACCGTGATCTTCACGGTGACGAATGCGACGATCCTTAAAAAGTTGCCGTTCCCCGACTCCGATCGCCTGGTGCTGGTGTGGGAAACATTCGGCAGGAACTCGAACAACTTCAATATTGTTTCCGCGCCCAACTACTTGGACATCGCGAAGCAGAATCACGTTTTTGACAATATTGCGATCTTCGACTCGGCGGGCCGGGGTTACAACCTTGCTCCCACGGGAGAAAGCCGCGAACCGGAGCAGGTCTCGGGCTTGCGCGTATCTTCTACTTTTTTCGATGTACTCGGCGTCCAGCCGTTCCTTGGCCGAAACTTCCGGCCTGAAGAAGAAGAGCTTGGGAAATCCCGCGTGGTGATTCTCAGTTACGGATTGTGGAGGCGCCGTTATGACGCCGATCGCAGCCTGGTAGGCAAAACGATCCGAATGGATGGCGAGGATTTCACGGTGGTCGGCGTGATGCCGCCCGACTTCCGCTGGCAATTTTGGAGCGGGCCACGCCAGTTATGGGTTCCGGTTGGATACACCGAGACCGACAAGGGACGCGACGACAACAGCTTCGTATCTTGCGCTCGGCTGAAAGCCGGAGTGACATTCGAGCAGGCACGATCGGAGATGGCGGCCATCGGTACGGGCCTCTCGCGCCAATATCCCAACGACCTTCCGAATATGAGCGCAACCGTGCAACCGATGGCAGAAGCCGGCATGGCCGAGATGCGGGCGATCATACTCGCTCTCTTTGCCGCAGTCGGATTTGTACTGCTGATCGCGTGCGTAAACGTCGCCAATCTTCTGCTGGCTCGAGGGGCGACCCGGCAAAAAGAATTCGCGCTAAGACGCGCGCTGGGTGCAGGCGCATCGCGGATTGTGCGTCAGCTATTAACCGAGAGTGTCTTGCTGGCATTGCTCGGTGGAGTAGCAGGTTTGTTGTTGGCCTGGTGGAGCGCGACAGCATTGCCGTCGGTGCTTCCTGGTGGATTTTTGCCGCTGCGCGATCTGGAACAGTTCCCGCTTGATCGGCGGGTCTTTGGCTTCGCATTCCTGATATCGCTGCTAACTGGGATTGTGTTCGGTCTAATCCCAGCTATCAGCACGACTCGCGGGGAATTCAGCACGCAATTGAAAGAAGCAGGGCGCGGAGTCAGCGCCAGCCGAAGTCGTTTGCGCCATGCGCTGGTCGCATCAGAAGTTGCGCTGGCACTGGTCGTGTTATGTGGTGCCGGACTGATGATCGCGAGCCTGTCGCGGGTGCTGGGAGTCGATCCTGGTCTTGATCCGAAGAATGTGATCACCATGCAGATGTCGTTGCCGCAGGCCATCATCTACAACGGGCCGCCCGACCATCCTCTTTTCTGCCGCAACATGGATGAACGTGTGAGTGCGATTCCTGGGGTCGTAGCAGCAGGAGCAGTCGCACACTTACCGTTCCAAGGCGATGCTGGCAGAGGATTTGTCGTTGAAGGACGCCCTGATCCAGGCCCCGAGAATATGTCCGGCGCCGCGTATTCCGTCGTTTGTCCTAACTATTTCCGAACGCTCGGAGTCCCGGTCGTCGAGGGACGTGAATTTTCGCACCAGGACTCGCTCGGAGCGCCGGGCGTGATTGTGATCAATCAGGCGATGGCGCAAAAGTATTGGCCAGATGAAAACCCGGTCGGCAGAGCGATCCGCATTGGGGGTCCGAACGGTGCGCGCCTCACGGTTGTGGGAGTTGTGAGAGATGTACATAACTGGGGCCTGGACGAGAAGGTTCACCCTCAATTCTTCCGGCCTTATCCGCAGGCAGGTTGGCCGGTGATGAGTGTCGTGGTCCGGACAAAAGGAGCGCCGGCCTCCTACACACCTGCGATCAAGGCCGCACTCGCCGAGGTCGAGCCCGACAGGCCCGTATCGGAAGTTGCACTAATGCAGGACGTCGTAAACGGCTCGGTCGGCTCGAGAAGATTCCCCGCCTTTCTGCTAGGAGGATTCGCGGCCCTCGCTTTGGCGTTGGCAGCGGTAGGCATCATCGGAGTCGTGAGTTATTCGGTAACACAGCGCACTCGAGAAATCGGCATCCGCATGGCACTGGGCGCGGCGCGGAGCGACGTACTGAAACTCATTTTGAGCGGCAGCATGCTCTGGGTTGCGGTGGGCATCGTACTCGGAATTATGGCTTCCCTTGGCCTTACACGACTGCTTGGGACCCTGCTCTATGGCGTGAAGCCCGGCAATCCGCTCGTGCTTGGAAGCGTTTCCTTTGTGCTGGCCTCGGTGGCATTGCTTGCGAGCTATATCCCGGCGCGCCGGGCGGCGAAAGTCGATCCGATGGTGGCATTGCGGTACGAGTGAGGAATTAACGATGCTGAACCTTATTCAGGATCTTCGCTACGCGCTCCGGCAATGGCGGAAGGCTCCCGGGTTCGCCTGCGCCGCCATCGTAATTCTGGCGCTCGGAATTGGCGGGACATCGGCGATCTTCAGCACGCTCAACCCCATTTTGTTTGAGCCGCTGCCTTATCCGCACGCCAGCCGGATCATGATGATCTGGTATGCAGACGAGGATGGAGTCCGTTCTCCCCAGACTTTCCATACCTATCGTGAACTGGCGGAGCGGAACCGATCCTTCGAGGCAGTCGCGGTGATGAAGACATGGCAGCCAACTCTGGTTGGCGCCGATAAACCGGAAAAAATCGATGGCCAGCAGGTGAGCGCCGCATATTTTCGCGCTCTGGGCGTGGCTCCAGCGCTGGGGCGCGACTTCCAACCCTTCGATGATGTGTTCCATGGTCCAAAAGTTGTCGTCCTGAGCGATGGGTTGTGGCGCCGACGTTTTGGTGGCGACGCCTCGATCCTCCAGCGTCAGATAAGACTCGAGGACGAAACTTATACCGTCATCGGCGTCATGCCGGGCACGTTCGACAACGTCCTGGCGCCCTCCGCCGAAGCATGGTCCCCTTTGCAATACAACACAGGAAACATTACTTCCTCCGAGACCCGGGAGTGGGGACATCACCTGCGAATGGTGGGGCGGCTTCGAATGGGTATCAGCCAGAAGCAAGCCATAAGCGATTTGGCGTGGATCGCGGGTACTCCCGTCGCAGAATTTCCGCGTCCCCGTTGGGCAGCCATGAAGCAAGGGCTCATCGCGGATTTGTTGCAAGACGACATCACGCGTGGCGTTAAGCCCGCACTGCTCGCGGTTTTTGGTGCGGTGATCCTGGTTCTTCTGATTGCATGCGTGAATGTGACAAACCTGTTGCTGGCGCGCGCGGCGCAGCGGCGAGGCGAAATCGCCATGCGCGCCGCGCTCGGCGCTGCGCCGCCGCGATTGATCCGACAGTTGGTCACCGAGAGTCTGCTGCTGGCTATCCTCGGTGGAGCCTTAGGGATGGTTGTGACCGAGGCGGGCATCCGTTTATTAGTAGCATTGAGTCCGCCGGGACTGCCGAGAGTGAATGCTATTCGCATCGACGGTACGGTGTTTGCGTTTGCATTCGGTGTAACGGTCATCGTCGGTTTGGCAGTCGGGCTGATTCCGGCACTGCATACTTCCCGCGGCGATCTGCTCAGGGCATCGCAACAAAGTTCGCAGCGCACTGCGGGAGATCACCAACTGACTCGCCGCGCCTTCGTGGTCGCAGAAGTGGCACTTGCGCTGATCCTGCTCGTGAGTGCGGGGCTACTGTTGCACAGCATGCGGCGCCTGCTCGCAGTCTCTCCTGGATTCGAGACCTTCGGCAGGCTCAGCATGCAAGTGCAAACCTATGGACGGAAATACGACGATGATCGCGTCTGCCACCAGTTTTTCGCACAGGCGCTCGATGCTGTGCGCGAGGTCCCCGGTGTCACCGCCGCGGCTTTTACGAGCCAACTGCCCCTCAGCGGCGACTCCGATGTGTATGGCGCGAAGTTCGAGGGTGACGCTCCCGAAGTTGGCTATGCCGTTTACCGATACGCGGTCACGCCGGGTTACTTTGAAGCACTCAATATTCCATTGCGACGCGGTCGTTTGCTGGATGATCACGACACCACGAACACGCCGCCAGTCATGCTCATCAGCGAATCGCTAGCCAAGCGAAGATTTCCCAACCAGGATCCCATTGGAAAACGCGTTCACGTCGGCGGACGGGTCAACAGCCCGATGTTCACCATCGTGGGCGTGGTCGGAGATGTGCGACAGATGTCGCTGGCGCTGGGCGATACCGACGCGGTTTACGCCACCACGACTCAATGGCACTGGGCCGATGGAACATTGTCGCTGGTCATACAAGCCCGCGGCGACGCGGCGGCCTTTGTCCCCGCGATCAAGAACGCAATCTGGTCGGTAGACAGAGATCAGCCCATTGTGCGCGTCGCAATGATGGACGACTTGCTGGCCGCGTCGGCGGCGGAGAGGCGTTTTGTCCTGATTCTGTTCGAGGCTTTCGGCCTGGTCGCGCTGATATTGGCGGCGACGGGAGTCTATGGAGTTCTCTCCGGCAGCGTTGCCGAACGTACGCGCGAGATTGGCGTACGGTCGGCACTCGGCGCCCCTCGCCGCAGCATCCTCACGCTGGTGCTGCGTCAGGGCATGACTCTCACCGGAATCGGCGTTCTTATCGGACTCGCGGGAGCCATGGCCGCAAGTCAGGCCATCGGCGCCCTACTGTTCGATGTGTCACGCGTCGACCCGCTCACGTATGCAGGGGTGATTGTCATACTCGCGGTGGTCTCGGTGATTGCTAGTGGTGTGCCCGCGTGGCGAGCCGCGCGCATCGATCCAATGGTGGCGCTGCGGTACGAGTAAGGAGAATTTATGGAGAACCTGGTTCAGGATATCCGGTACGCCCTGCGGCAACTGCGCAAGAGCCCGGGCTTCGCGATTACCGCGATTCTGATTTTGACGATCGGCATCGGCGCGAGCACCGCGATCTTTGGCTTCGTGGACGCGGCCCTGATCAGGCCGCTGCCGTACGCGGAGCCCGGACGACTGGTCGATGTCAACGAGAGCGCCGCGATGTTTCCCCGCTGCAACCTTTCTTATCAGGACTATCTCGACTGGAAGAAGCTGAATCAAGTCTTCAGCTCTCTCGATGCCTACAATCAGTACGGGTATCTGCTGCGCAACTCGTCGGGAAGCGAACCTGTGTCGGCCGTAAGGGTAAGCACCGGTTTTTTCAAGACGCTGGGAGTAGCTCCCTTTCTTGGCAGAGATTTTCATGCCGGAGAAGAACAGCTCGAAGCCCCGCAGACGGTGATCTTGAGCTATGCAACCTGGCAGAAACGCTATGGCGGTAGAAAAGACGCCGCAGGTGAGACCGTTACGCTCAGCGGAGTTCCCTTCACAATCATTGGCGTGCTGCCTCAGAGCTTCCAGTTCACTCCTCAAGGCGATGCCGAGTTCTGGACCACTCTCCGCGCGGAGGACTGCAACACACGGCGGGGCTGTCACAACTTGTATGGCATCGGGCGGCTCAAGGACGGCGTCACCGTTGAGGCGGCTTTCGCCGACATGAAGGCGATTGCGCGGCAATTGGAGATCCAATATCCGGACGACAACCGCGGCCAGGGCGCCTGGGTGAAGCCGCTTTCAGAAGTATTTGTGAAGGACGTACGCCCTATCTTCTTGGCGCTTCTCGGCGGCGCAGGATTGCTGCTGGTGATCGCTTGCGTAAATGTATCGAGCCTGTTGCTGGTCCGATCGGAGAGCCGCAAACGGGAGATCGCCGTGCGCGGTGCGCTTGGTGCATCGCGCATCCGGCTTATGCGGCAGTTCACCACAGAGGGGCTGGCGCTTGCCTTTGCTGGTGGCCTACTAGGACTGGCTGTTGCACAGGCAGGTATGCAGGTTCTCATGCGTCTCATCTCCAAAGACCTGATGACTTACATGCCGTACCTGTCGGGGCTGGGATTAAATTCCCACGTTCTGGCGTTTGCGTCGGCGATCTCAGTTGGCGCGACGATCCTGTTCTCAATCACTCCTACGTTCCGATTGTCGGTGCGGGAAATCAGAGAAGGATTGGCGGAGGGTGGCCGCGGGTATGCAGGGACTCTGTGGCGGCGTTTCGGAGCGAACCTGGTCGTCGTCGAATTGGCCGTAGCCGTTGTCCTACTCGTGAGTGCGGGGTTGCTGGGTAAGAGTCTGTATCGCTTGCTGCATGTCGAAGTCGGGTTCCAGCCGGACCACTTGGCCACCGTCGAAGTTGAGCTGTCTCAAGCCGACTATCCCAAAGACCCGCAGCAGTCTCAAGCCGCCCAAAAGATGCTGGACCGGCTCTCAACTTTGCCAGGCGTGCAGTCGGTAGGCCTTACCTCAGTGCTGCCGGTCAGCTTCAATGGAAACACGAGTTGGATCAGGGTTGCCGGCCATCCCTACAACGGGGAACACAACGAGGTTAACCAGCGCGACGTAAGCTTCGCATTTTTCAGCACCATCAGGGCCAGGCTTTTCGAAGGCAGATTCTTCACCGAGTTTGACAACGCGTCCAGGCCGCGCGTGGTGATTATCAATCAGACTCTCGCCAAGAAGTATTTCCCCGGGGAAGATCCGATCGGAAAAAAGATTGGGAACACAAAACTTTCACCCGACTCACTCCGCGAGGTGGTGGGAGTTGTGGAAGACATCCGCGACGGATCGCTGGATGCGGAGATCTGGCCAGCCGTCTACTATCCGTTCCCTCAAAGCCCCGACACCGACTTCAACATTATCGTGCGCATTTCGCAGTCGGAAGCGTCGCTGCTGCCGGCTATGGTCGCGGCGATCCATGAAGTCGATCCTGGCATAGGCACGATGAACGAAATGACCATCGCCAACAAGATCAACCAATCGCCCAGCGCATATATCCATCGGTCTTCGGCATGGCTGGTCGGAGGCTTCGCGTTTGTCGCACTGCTGCTGGGCGTGGTGGGCCTGTATGGAGTGATCGCCTACTCGGTTGGGCGCAGAACGCGAGAGATCGGCGTGCGCATGGCGCTGGGCGCGCAACGCAAATCGGTTTATCAGTTGATCCTGCGCGAAGCAGCCTGGCTGATCGGGATCGGAATCGTAGCGGGCTTGTTCTGCGCCGTCGGAGCGGCCACTCTCATTCGCGGACTGCTCTTTGGAGTTCGTTCCTGGGATGCGGCCACGCTGGCTGCCGTGGCCTGCGTGCTTGCCATCTTTGCGCTGCTAGCCAGTTACATCCCAGCACGCAGGGCATCGCAGGTCGATCCGATGGAGGCTCTGCGCTACGAATAAGGAGCTGAAGTGATGCATGGTTTAATACAAGACGTTCGTTACGCGGGGCGCCAACTCCTCAAGAGCCCAGGATTCGCCGGGCTGACGATCCTCACTATTGCGATAGGAATCGGCGCCGCCACCGCGATGTTCAGCCTGGTCGATCGTATCCTTTTCCGCAGCCTGCCATATCCTCATGATGAACAACTGGTGTCGGTCGGTGTGGTTGCACCAATTATTGACGGCGAGTTTCTTTTCGCCTCGAACTATCTGGACTGGCGGGAGCGCCAGACCGCATTCACCAATTTCACATCATCAACCGGCGTAAACGATTGCGATCTCACGGACGGACAACCGTTGAGAGTCGCGTGTGCTGCGGTGGCGTCCACTTTCTTGCCGACGTTCTTCGTACAGCCGTTGCTAGGGCGAAATTTTACCCGCGAAGAAGATCAGTCCAAGTCGCCCAGAGTAGCGTTGCTAAGCTACCACTTGTGGCAGGACCGGTTCGCCGGAGATCGAAACGTGGTTGGCAGGGTGATGTCCGTCGATGGCCAGTCGACGGAGATCATTGGCGTGCTTCCGCGTGATTTCGAATATCCGACGCTCGCCCATACCGACTTGGTTATCCCGGAAGCCCTCGACGAATCGATCGTGCAACGGAACTTGATGGGACCGGTGGTCCGTGTGTTCGGCCGGATGAAAGCCGGCGCGACCGTGGAGCAAGCCAAAGCGGAGTTGCAGCCCCTGTTTCGCGATTTTGTGCAGTCTGCGCCCCCTCCTTTCCGGCAAGTGCTCCGCTTGCAAGTGCACTCCATCCATGATCTGCAGGTCCACGACTCTCGCCGGGCAGCTTGGCTGCTTCTGCTGTCAGCCGTTGCGCTTCTTGCGATTGCCTGTACCAACGCGGCCAATCTAGTCCTTGCCAGAAGTACGGGCCGACGCCTGGAATTGGCGGTTCGTTCTGCGCTTGGAGCAGGACGCGCTCGACTCTTCCGTCAAAGACTGACGGAGAGCGTTATGCTCGCGGTGATCGGGGGAGTAGTCGGCACCGGAATCGCTTGTCTCCTGCTTCGAGTCTCTGTGTCGTTAGCCCCGGCTGGAATTCCGCGACTGTCCGAAACCTCGATCGATATTCGGATTTTATTCTTTGCGCTGGTGGTGTCTCTCATCTCAGGAATCTTCTTCGGGACAGCGCCCGCTCTGGAGAGACCGCCGCAAATGCTCTCCGTAAACGCAGTCGCGGGACAGCGCCCCAGTCGCCTGCGACAAGGCTTGCTGGTCGTGGAAGTATGGATTGCGATCATCCTTATGACTAGTGCATTTCTGTTTGTCCGTAGCCTGCGAAAGCTCCAGGCCGAGCCTTTGGGGATCAATACCCAAAATATTGTGACTGCGGAGTTCACGCTGGGACAGCAGAAATACTCCACCGCCAAAGAAAGGCTCGCGTTCTTCGAGGCAGTGGAGAGACGGCTCGCAGAACTTCCGGGAATCGATGCCGCCGCGCTAACAGATTCACTTCCACCCAGTGCGCCCGCCCGCACGATGCCCTATTTTGCTTTGCAGGGAGAAGGTCAACCGCCCCTTCCTCCCACTGAGGGCGTTGGTGGCATCGTCGGATGGCGGTGCGTCACGCCTGACTATTTTTCGGCGTTGGGAATCGCGTTTCTCCGCGGCCGCGCCTTCAGCGAGCAGGACCGCGATCCCGACGCTCACACGATCATTCTCAACCAAGCTTTGGCGCGAAAGATATTTTCTACGGAAGACGTTTTGGGTAGGAAGATTCAATTTCGCACAGACAGGGCGGCTTTGAGCTCTCCTTTCACCATTGTGGGTGTCACGGGCAATGCGCAAAACCAGGGTCTGGGAGGGACAGTCGGACCCGAGTACTACATGGTCCGCCACCACAGTGACGATGACATTCTCTTCAATTATCCGGATTCACAGCGCGTGAGCATCATCGTCCGAAGCGCGATCGCAGGCCCAACTCTGGCACATGAGTTGCGAGAAACGATCGCCGGCCTGGACCCGACGTTGCCTGTCGAACTGAGTACTTTGGCGCGTAATGTCAGCAGGATGGCAGAGCGCCCACGCTTCAGCGCCGCTCTCCTCTCCTTGTTTGCCCTAATCGGCTTGCTCCTGACCGCGTTTGGAATCTATGGGGTCGTATCGCTGCTCGTGAATCAGCGCACACAGGAAATCGGCATCCGGATGGCTCTCGGAGCAACACAGAGTCAAGTGGTTGGAATTGTCGTCTGGCAGGCTTCGGTTTGGATCGGCGTGGGGGCAGCAGCCGGAATTGTGGGATCGCTTGTGGTTGCTCGCTGGATTGGTTCTATGTTGTTCGGCGTGCGTCCCAACGATCCTGTCACTCTTGCTGCAGCCGCCGGAGCCCTGGTGCTGGTGGCGGTGATCGCAGCATGGATTCCGGCTCGCCGCACTGCAAAAGTAGATCCCATGATAGCCCTGCGTTACGAGTGAGGACTTATGGAAACTTTGCTGCAGAACGTCCGTTACGCTTTGCGCCAGTTGCGCAAGTACCCGGGATTCACCGCGGTTGCGGTGCTCACGCTGGCAGTAGGGATCGGCGCAAACGCAGCGATCTTTTCGCTGGTGGATCAAGTTCTGTTGAAGCAAATGCCGGTCTCTGAACCTGACCGCCTCGTGCAGTTAAAGTTCGTCGGTTCCGATACGGGGCATACGGATTCTTACGCGGGCGCGAACGAACTCTATTTTTCTTATCCGATGTATCGCGATCTGCGCGATCAGAACGCGGTCTTTGCCGGTATGCTCGCCATGTTCCCGAAGCAGGTCGGCCTGCAATGGAAAAACAGTTCGAGCCTGGTCAAGAGCGAACTAGTTAGCGGGAATTACTTTTCCGTGCTGGGCGTAAAACCTGCATTCGGCCGTCTCTTCCTGCCTGAAGACAGCGCGGCACGTGGCGCGTCGCCGCTGGTTGTCCTAAGTTACCGCTACTGGACGCAGCACTTCGCTTCCGATCCTGGGGTCATCAACCAAGGTGTTTCGATCAACGGAAATCTATTCACGATCATCGGCGTGGTGCAGCCCGGCTTCGACAGCGCGATCAGCGGAAGCCTCCCGGACATCTTCGTTCCCATCACCATGAAAGCGCAGATGACTCCGGGATGGGACGAACTCGAAGATCGCCGGTCCAAATGGCTGAACATCGTCGCACGACTCAAGCCTGGTGTCGCGCTGCAGCAGGCCGAAGCCGGGATCACTCCATTATGGAAATCCCTGCGCCGAATGGAACTCCAAAGCATTACGAGTAAAAACCAGCGCTTTCGCGATCAGTTCGTGGCGAAAAGTTACCTGACCCTGCTCGACGCATCCAGGGGCTTCTCCCCTTTGCGGGAGAATATGCGAGTACCGCTCCTCATTCTCATGGGAATGGTGGGATTGCTCACACTGATGGCAACCGCCAACGTTGGCAGCCTTTTGCTGGTACGCGCTGCCGGCCGTGTCCGTGAAATGTCGGTCCGCTACTCGCTAGGCGCGAGTCGGGTGCGGATTATCGGACAACTGCTGGTGGAAGGCCTGGCTCTGGGACTCGCCGGAGGAGCACTCGGGCTCGCGCTTTCACCCCTTCTCACTAAAGCACTGATCGCGTTAATCACACCGACGTCGGCGGCCGAGGACATGTCCCCTTTATCTGCATCTCCCGACCGAAGCGTTGTCCTGTTCTGTTTCCTGGTCTCCGTTGGCGCAAGTGTTCTCTTCAGCCTCGCGCCGATCGTGCAGTTCTACAGGCCCAAAGTCACCGCTGCGTTGAAGCAACAAACAGGCACCGGGGAAGTTTCCCATGCGCGATTCCGCCGGATCACCGTAGGCGTGCAGATTGGTCTTAGCCTGGTATTGCTCGTGGGAGCCGGACTGTTCAGCCGCACGCTGCGCAATCTAAAGTCGGTCGATGTGGGTTTCGTAACAGATCATTTGCTTACGTTCCAGCTCGATCCTCGTCTGGCCGGTTATCAACCGTCCGCGGTGACGGCTTTGTACAAACGACTCCTTGAGACATTCAGCACCCAACCGGGCGTGCAATCGGTCGGTATGACCGACGACCCGGTCCTGGCCCAATCCGACAGCACATTTTCCATCGACGTACCGGGATATCAACCACAGGAGGGCGAACGAAGGAGTTTCGAATGGGAACACGTCACGCCCGCCTACTTCGCGACGTTGCGCCTTCCGCTTGTGGCTGGCCGAATCTTCAATGAGGCTGATACTCCCGCCACAGTAAAAGTTGTCGTGGTGAATGAGAGTTTCGCCCGCAAGTTTTTCGGGAGGCCAGAGCAATCGCTCGGAAAGACATTCACAATTGGCAAAGTCGACAAGCCGCTCTCGATCGTGGGCGTTGTGAAGGATGCAAAACACGGAAGCGTCCACGATCTATTTCTTCCGATGTTCTATACGCCCATCTTCCAGGACGCGGAGCCTGGTTCAGTGGCCGTTTACATCCGGACTCAACAAGCGCCCGAACAGGCTGCCAGCGCAGTTCGCATGGCCGTCGCCCAAATCGATTCCAGACTTGTGGTCGATACGCTGCAATCCTTGAATGCGGGAATCGATACCACGTTGATTTC
>WNGO01000946.1_pt1 | contig 20361 bp, 18 predicted proteins | sample 5400511 | NCBI WGS metagenome assembly WNGO01 (sample SAMN13153380, study PRJNA577476) | soil metagenome | isolation source: 20 cm soil or saprolite under Garry oak tree replicate 2 | place: USA:California | collected 2016-06-15 | reverse complement strand
TGGAAACGTCGACCGAAAAATTGCTGCAGATCGTGCTTGCGGGGCAGCCTGAGCTGGAACAGAAGCTCAATCAGCCGGATCTCCGGCAGCTCCGCCAGCGAATCACGCTGCGCGCGAAGACGCGCCAGCTCACCCTCGATGAAACACAAGGCTACATCCAGGAACGCCTGCGCATCGCCGGCGCGGAAAATACCGAAATTTTCAGCCCGGAAGCCATCGCGGCCGTGTACCGCTACGCGCGCGGTATCCCCCGAGTCACCAATTTGTTGTGCGAACATGCCCTGGTCAGTTCCTTCGTGGATCAGCGCAATCCGGTGCCCCCGGAAATTGTGGAAGAAGTGGCCCGCGATTTCGATCTCCACATTGTCGATCCCATTGCACAAGCGCCGGCCCAGCCCTATCTCCAACCTACCAATGGCGATCAACCCCCTCTGATTGAGTCTCTCCTGCAAGCGCTCAACACCCTGGTAGATCGGCTCAACCAGGCCGAGGCCCCCGCTGCGGAACCTGACCACGAAAGAAAACGCTGAACGATTTGTATTTGCAAATCGGCCCTCTCAACCAGAGTTTCATTCCCGCACAGCCTTTCCTCCGGAGTGCAGTAGGCGCATCAATCCTACGGCGGCATGGGACAGGCGCGCGCCGCGACGTGACACCAGGTACAAAGATCGCGGCATCTTTAACTGCCGGATGCGGACTTCCGCCAGCAGCTTTCGTTCGACTTCCCAGCGCACGCACATGCGCGGCACGATGGCCACACCCATGCCCATCTGGACGAAGCGCTTGATGCTTTCGATGGTGGGCATCTCGACGTCGCGCCGCAGCGTCGTACGGTGTTTTTCGAAAAGTTGAATGACGCGCGAGCGATACGGTGAATCCACACTGTGCGCGACGAAGGTTTCCGCTCCCAATTCCTTGATGTCCACTGACCGGCGGCGCGCCAGGCGATGCTTCGGCGGCACGACAAAAGTCAGTTCGTCGCGGAGAATTTCGACGGCCGCGAGTTTCGGCTCCTGCGGCACGTAAGACACGGTGCCCAGATCCAGGCGGTAATTCAGGACCTCCTGTGGAATGTCGCGCGAAAACGTGCGATGCATGACCAGCTTCACGCCGGGATACAGCTTCCTGTAGCGTGCCAGTGCCGGCAGCAGGGCGTGGATCGAGCTTTCGTTGACCCCGAGCCTGAGTTCGCCGCGGCCCAGGCTCTTGAGGTCCTCCATTCCCTTTTGAATTTCGTCGCGCAGATTTAACAGCCGCTCCGCATAGTCGCGGAGCAATTCGCCCGCGTCGGTCAGTTTCACCTGGCGCGCGCCGCGCACCAGCAGCGGCTGGCCCACGGATTCTTCGAGCTTGTGGATGACAATGCTTACGGCGGGCTGCGTGCGATAGAGCTTCCCCGCGGCGCGGGAAAAACTCTGCTCTTTCGCAACGGTCAGGAATACATGCAACTGAGACAAGTCCATGAACGATTCTCCGAAAATGCGGCGCGGTTCCGTGGCACAGGCTGAAGCCTGTGCTGCTGGAGGCGGCTTGCCATATAATAATACTTTATGGCTCTTACAAGTATTATAAATTTGACTCGATCGCGCAACTAGGCTGCAATGGAGCGTGTAGGAGAGTGTGGCAGACCATGGACATCATACGCATCTTCGATACCACGCTGCGGGATGGAGAGCAGTCGCCCGGATTCTCCATGACCGTGCCGGAAAAAGTCCGTATGGCCCGGCAGCTCGAATCGCTTGGCGTGGACATCATTGAGTCCGGCTTCCCCATTGCTTCGCGCGGCGACCTGGAAGGCGTGCGCGCCGTGGTGCGCGAAATCCGCACCTGCACCGTGGCGGCGCTGGCTCGCGCCCGGCGCGACGACATCGATGTAGCCTTGGACGGTCTTTCCGGAGCGGCCCATCCTCGTCTGCATACGTTCCTGGCGACCTCGGATCTGCACCTGCATTACAAGCTGCGGCTTACGCGCGAGGAGGCGCTGGAAGCCATCTCGGCCAATGTGCGCTACGCTCGTGAGCGGTGCGCGGAAGTTGAGTTTTCCGCTGAGGACGCCAGCCGCACCGACATCGATTTCCTGTGCCAGGCAGTGCGGCGCGCCGTCGATGCGGGCGCCACGACCATCAATCTGCCCGACACGGTCGGGTATGCCATGCCTGAGGAATATGGGGCCATGTTCCGCCGAGTCATCGAGTATTTGGACGGGGCCAATGGAATCACGCTGAGCGCTCACGGCCATAACGACCTGGGCATGGGTGTGGCGAATTCCCTGGCCGCGATCCGCGCGGGTGCGCGCCAGCTCGAACTGACGATCAATGGCATCGGCGAACGCGCAGGCAACGCCGCACTCGAGGAGGTCGCTGTTGTGCTGCGCGTGCGGCAGGCCACGATCGGTCTGACCACGAATATCCACCTCGACAAACTCTATGCGACCAGCCGCCTGCTGACGGAAATCACCGGCGTCGCTGTAGCACCCAATAAAGCGATCGTAGGTGCGAATGCGTTCGCGCACGAAGCGGGCATCCATCAGGACGGCATCCTCAAGAATCCCCTCACGTATGAAATTATCTCACCCGAAACGGTCGGCGTCTCCAAGCGGCAATTGGTGCTCGGAAAACATTCGGGCCGCAACGCGCTGCGCGCGGCGCTGGTTGAAATCGGGTACACTCCCACGCCTGAAGAACTCCATGAATGCTACCGCCGAGTATCCGCGCTGGCCGATGAATCGAAGCAGGTGCAAACTCGTGATCTGCTCGCGATCGCGCACCAAGTCATGCGTAAGCGAGGCAGCGAATCAACCGTTGCGGCAGAGTGAAGTGAGGTAGCGCCGCATTCGGCCTACCGGGAAATTGAGTTACTACCAAAGCCTCTGGACATTCTTCAGCAAATATATTCTTATAGCCCCCGTCATACGCCCTTACCGGGCGGGGGCTCCACGCCCCGTCGCCAGAGCGCTTTGGCGCGTCGGCGACTTTGAGCCCGCCAGAATAAATGGAGACCCTGATGCGTAAGATGTTGCCTCTTCTTGTGGCAGTGGCGCTTCTTGTGCCGATCTCACTTGTTCACGCGCAACAAGTGCAGCAACAAAAACATCTGGACATCTATTTCATCGACACGGAGGGTGGCCAGGCCACACTGTTCGTCTCTCCCTCGGGACAATCGATGCTGGTGGACACGGGGTTCCCGGGCAATCAAGGCGCAGCGACGCCCGCGGAGGCGAGTGCGCCGGGAATCACGCGCGATGCGGACCGGATCACGGCGGTTTTGAAGCAAGCGAACGTCACCGTGCTCGACTACGTGGTCATCACGCACTATCACGGCGATCATGCGGGTAACGCGGCGGAGCTCGCCAATCGAATCCCCATCCGGCATTTCGTGGATCACGGTCCCTATATGGTGGAGCTGCAGCCGAATCGGGTTGCGCCCTATTTGTCCTATCAGCCCGTGCGCGAAAGGGCTCACACCATCGTTCCGAAACCCGGTGACAAGATTCCCGTTGCAGGTCTTGACGTGCAAGTTGTGTCCGCTGCGGGCGACATGCTTACCAAGCCAATGGTGGGCGCGCCGGGTGCGGGAGCGCCTAACCCGCTTTGCCGAGACGCCAAGTTAAAAGAGCAGGATGCCACGCCGGAAAACTTTGAATCGGTTGGGCTCGTGATCCGGTATGGAAGCTTCCGGCTGCTCGACCTTGGCGACCTGACGTGGAATCAGGAGCACGCCCTGGTCTGCCCGAACAATCTGATCGGCAGCTTCACCGTATTTCACACGACGCGCCATGGCGACCCTCATTCGGGGGCGCCGCAACTGGTGCACGCGATCCACGCCAGGGTCGCCCTGATGAACAATGGCGAGAGAAAGGGTGGTTCGCCCGAATACTGGCAAACCGTTCACGAGGCGCCCGGGCTCGAGGATTTCTGGCAAATACATCGCTCGGCGGCGGGCGGCGCGGAGCACAACTCCCCAGAGCAGTTCCTGGCCAACATCAACGAGACCGACCACGGCCACGACATCAAGATGTCCGTCCGGTCAGACGGTAGCTTCACGATGACGAACGAACGCACCGGGTTTACGAAGGAATATCCGGCGCGCGGCGGCGCTCAGTAAGCCAGGCCGGTGACGATAAATAGCGGGCCGGGAGTCTGGCCCTCTGCTGCGGCCTTGATTCGGAACATTAATTCTCCCCACACGGTCGTACAGGAGACGAAATAATCCGTCTCTGGCTGCCAGTCGGCGTGTGTGAATCGGAGCAACGTGTTCTTACCGTCCGGCGTGAGATCGAACAATAGCCGCGTGCCAGCCCACTCTTTTCCTGTTTGACAGAGCCAGTGAGCCTGCCGCGGCGCGACGAGTTGAATGGGTTTGAGGCTGTAAACAGTCGCGCGTTTGAAAAAGCCCAGTTCCACGTTTCCGCCCGGCATTTCCTCTGTCACGTCAGACGCCCACCATCGGGTAAAACCTTGCCCTGAGGCCACCAGCGGATATACGAGGTGCGGCTCTGCGCCAATCGAGATGGAGTGTTTGATGTCGGGCATCGTTTTGTCTTCTCTTCTTATTCGTCGAACGTCCACTGTTGGCGGCCACAATCCTGCTGGTATTGGTTCACTTCCTTTTCTTCGAGGGAGCGGATCTCATTGGTTTCGTTCCTGCCTTCTTTGGCTTGCTGGTTTTTGACTTGGGTTTCAGAGATGCGCCGTATTCGAAGGCTCTCGAAACCCAGGAGGTGAGTTCCTTCTGGTTCGCTATCACGCGTGGCGGGACAGCAACGTATTCGCGCATCGGGCGGCCGGGCATTGGCTCAAAGATTTTCGCACCATCTACTTTCAATAATGCTTGGCGACGGCTCTCGGGAAGACGGAGGATCAAGTCGTCCTGAAATAGACCCATGAACATGTTGCCATTTACGAAGCCCACCGGGTAACCGAACATCTTGCGCTGCGCTGCGGGCGGTCCAGGCATGACGCTTTGAAAGAGGTCAATGAGTTCTTGAGGAGATTTTCGCCATTGCATCGGCATTTCCCCGCTTACTCAGACGGCAATCGGGACTTTGTTCCAGCGGGCTTCACGCGTCACCTGAAGCGTTCAGCGTAAATGTAAAGCCCGATCCCACTCTGGTTCGATCGCCGGCGACTGACAGGATCAAGATTCCGGATTATACTGTCTCCCCGCGATAGGTAGAAATATTGACTTTCAGAAATTCTGCCGCGCGGAGATGCCTGCTGGCTCGGCCAGAGCAACTATGACCGTTCAAAAGAAGATAGTCATCCTTCCTGGGGATGGCATTGGCCCTGAAATCGTGCGGGTGGCGGTCCGTGCCCTGAACGACTGCGCTGCCGAGTTTGGACACAACTTTGAATTTGCTGAATACCCTTTCGGCGGGTGCGCCATCGACTCGGCCGGAACACCTCTTCCCGTGGAGACGCTTGGGGCTTGCCGTGCTGCGGACGCTATCTTACTGGGAGCGGTTGGCGGCCCGAAATGGGATGCTCAGCCCATTGGCAAGCGGCCGGAAAGCGGCTTGCTTGCGCTGCGCAAGGAACTTGGTCTGTACATCAACCTTCGCCCGATTGATTTGCGCGCCTCGCTCCGCAGCTTGTCCCCTTTGACCGCGGATCGCGCGCGCGACGTTCACATCGACATCATCCGCGAACTGGCCGGAGATATTTATTTTGGCGAACATCGCATAGTGGCCGATGCGAGCGGAGAACGCGCCACCGATGAGGCCGTGTACACGACGGGAGAGGTAGAGCGCATCGCCAAGTATGCATTCGCACGCGCGGAAGCGCGCACGGGGCGGCTGGCTTCAATCGACAAAGCCAATGTGCTCTCCACTTCGCAACTCTGGCGGCGGACGGTGACGCGCCTTGCCGCGGATCATCCCGGCGTGAAACTCGAGCATCTTTATGTGGACAATGCGGCCATGCAATTGGTGCTCGCGCCCGCGCAATTTGACGTGATCCTGACGTCGAATATGTTTGGCGATATCTTGAGCGACCTCGGCGCGGCCCTGGTGGGCTCGATTGGCCTGATTCCGTCGATGAGCTGCGGGCCCGGACCCTCGCTGTACGAGCCGATTCACGGCTCGGCGCCTTCACTTGCCGGGAAAGACATTGCCAGTCCGGTGGGGACAATTCTCTCAGCGTCCATGATGCTCCGCGAAAGTTTCGGGCTCAAGCAGGAAGCCGAATGGATCGAATCGGCGGTGGACCGCCTGTTCTTGCAAGGGATTCGCACGGCGGACATCGCCGAACCCGGAACGAACGCGGTGCGCTGCAGCGAGTTCGGCGAACGGCTGCACGCGGAAATGCTGGAGACGGTCGAACGTCATGCCCAGGATGTCTAGCGGGAACTTCCTGTCCTCAACAGTTTCTTGATCAATTGAATCTGCCCGGCATGATAGACGTCGTGTAGAGCAATACCTGCGATCAGCCGTCGCACCAAGGTCTTGCTTCCCCGTGCGGGACGTTCCAGATATTCAGGTTGAAGCGCCGAGACGGCATCCCTTAGCCGCTGATGTTCTCCATCCAGTATTGCCACATCGGCCCGCCACGCCTGTTCGCTGCGTTCGACGGGCCGGAGAAACCAGTTGCTCCCTTGAAGAGAAAACGAGCCGCGCTTTTCCCCAAGCAAGCGCCTCCTGACCGTATATTTCCAATACGCAGCGTGAACGGCAATTTCCCAAATATTATGCCGCCCGGCCTTGGGACGCCACGACGCTTCGTGTGCTGTAACTCCGCGAATCGACCCACGCAAGTTTGGCCCGTGCCACGCGGCCCGCTTATAGGCTTCGTCCAGTAGTCCCAACAGATGCTCGATTTCCTGGTGCACAGGCTTTATCCGCAGCCTGCGGGTACTTTCCTCGCAGGCGATTCGAAGCACTATAGCAGAGGCCAAGATGAGTTATAAATGCGCGGATGATCGTGGCATTGGACAAGGATCATCGTATCCCCCTAGCGGAACTATTGTCGCCGAAGAGAAGAAATCCCTCTCTCGAGGTTACAAAAGCGATGTCGCCGGTTTCAACAGATAGGGGGCTGGCGGTTCCCAGATAGCTCAGCGGCAAACGCAATACGCGCTGATTGGCGGAACCGGGATTACTCAAAATTTATGCGCGAGAGGGACCCCCCGCTCGCTAGGAGACCATGTTTTCGGCATATCGTGCATGCCTGCCTTCGCCAGGATCAAAGGCTGCCGGCAAATCGTGGCTGCAGTTCACCTTAGCCGCAATGGGCTTTCCCTTTCGCACAATAACCCCTCAACCCCTTGCGATTCATGCCTGAAGAGTGTTAGTTTCATGCGGGTCAGACCTGGGTTGTTCTTCTCCGCTACTCTCGATTGGAACTCTGCATTGACTGACTTGACCGCCCAATACGGTTCCAACAACGGCCACCACACTCCCGGGAGCAATCTCGAATTCCCCGGGCCGCCGGATCTCCGCGCATTGACTTTCTGGCGCGTGGAGGGGAGTCTGGCGGACCTCGGCGCGGTCCGGCCGGTTGCCTATTTCACTTGGAACTCCCATACCTATGCCGGGCGCTGGGCACGACGCGGAGGGATGCTAATGTTGGCGCTGGTGCGGCCCGCTCTTTATGCCGGCCACCGCGTTTTCGCCACGCGTGTACTGCATACGCTTCTGGCAGGGGTCACCCGCGACCGCTTGGACCTATTGGGCGAGGAATACTTCGAGTACATACTAAAGAATCAGCTCAAATCGGAGGGTTTGGCGCGCCTGCGCGAATGCGTAACGGCCAAGGGCGCGGCCAATGTGGCGCTCGTCAGCCAGGGTCTCGACCACGTGATGAGGCCGCTGGCGCTGCATCTAGGGGTGGGGAGGTTGGTTTCCAACCGGCTCGAATTCCGTGATGGGATCGCCACGGGGCGTTTGCGCGACCCGGTGATTCGGCCCCGCAGCCCGCTGGCATGGACAATAGAGCGTGGCGCAGACGGCAGCGTGCCAGCCGAACGCCTATTGCGCAACCTGGGGCTTACCGCGCGCCGGGAACAGCTTGCAAAGGTGATATTGCCCGCGAAGCGCCCTGAGGCCACAAATCATCGCGCCCTGGTCGTTTTCGACCGCAAGCTCCCGTCCGAACCGCTCTCGGTTCGCCACACCTTCGCAGGAAAGAATATTTTGTTGGTCGGCGTGACCGGTTTTATCGGCAAGGTCTGGCTGGCGCAACTCTTGAGGGAGGTCCCTGAGATCGGAAAGATTTATCTTCTGGTCCGGCGGCAGCGCACGACGACCGCAAAGCGGCGCTTCGAGAAAATCCTCGAGGAGTCGCCGGTTTTCGATCGTTTGCAGAAGCAGTTAGGCGATCGGTACGCAGACTTCGTCGCTGAGCGCGTCGAAGTGGTCGAAGGAGACGTGAGCCAGCCGGGACTCGGCATGACCCCGGAGGTACGCGGGCGTCTGGCGCACGCGCTGGATCTGGTCGTCAATAGTTCCGGGCTAACGGATTTCAATCCTGACCTTCGTGACGCCCTGGCGAGCAATGTTGCCCCGGTGATTCATGTGATCAACTTCCTGAAGGTCTCCGATCATGCCGGTCTGATGCACCTCTCTACTTGCTTCGTAGTGGGTTCGAAGGATGGGCGGGTTTCCGAGCAAGTCCACCCGAATTATACGCCGCTTGCAATTCCCGACTTCGATGCCGAGCGCGAGTGGCGATCCCTGCAGGAAGTGGTGGCCCGCGCCGAGGCGCGTTCTGAAAGCCCGGAGATCACGGCAGCGCTGCGCCGCCAGGCGCTCGGGAGGCATCGCGGGGAGGAAGAGCCTTCCGGTCCGGAACTTGACAACCTCATCCGCAAGAATCGTCTGCGCTGGTTGCGCAATCGCCTGACCCGCGCCGGGACACGCCGTGCCAAGCGTCTGGGCTGGCCGAACACCTATACGTTGACGAAATCGCTGGCCGAATCCCTGATCATCCGCTACGGCGAGGGACTCCCGATTGCCATCGTGCGGCCCTCGATTGTCGAAACCTCGACGGACCAGCCCTTCCGCGGCTGGAATGAAGGCATTAACACCTCGGCGCCCCTTTCCTATCTGCTTGGCACCTATTTCCGCCAGTTGCCGACTAACGAGCGCAAATGCCTGGACGTAATTCCCGTCGACATGGTCTGCCGCGGAATGACTTTGATCGCCGCGGCGGTCATCGCGCGGCGCCACGAGCCGATCTACCAACTAGCCACCTCGGCAAGCAATCCGTGCGATATGGGCCGCTCGATTGAATTGACCGGCCTCGCGCACCGCAAACACTATCGCGCACAACAGAACCTGGAACATTGGATCCGGATGCAGTTCGACACGATCCCTGTCTCCAAAGCGCGCTACGAGACATTTTCGGTTCCGGCGCAAAAGGCCGTGGTCCGCGGAATTAACCGGGCCGCCTCGGCTCTCCAAATGAAGCGTCCCCCGCTGGCCCGCCAGGAGCGAGACCTCGCCCGAGTCGAGAAGCTCATCGAACTCTACGAACCGTTCATTCTGCACAACGAGCAGGTGTTCGATGCGGACAACGTCCAATTGCTGTCCGCTTCCCTGCCGGAAGACGAACGTGCGGTCTTCCGCTATGATCCTTCCTCGATTGACTGGTGGGAATATTGGATTAACATCCATATTCCGGCATTGCGGCGGTGGGTTTATCCGCTCATCGAAGGGCGCGCGCCGGAATCGCGTTCCCGCCGAGCCATTTCTCCGCAGCCCGCCTGGAATGGACCAGAGCGCCGGAAAACTTCGCCGGAAGCGGGGGCAGCGCCGGGCGCCGGGACCCAAGCCTGATCCATGGCCATTTTTCTGACCGGTTCAACGGGCTACATCGGCGCGCACATCGCCGCAATTCTCCTCGATCGCCACACGGATCGGCTGAATCTGCTGGTGCGCGCGAAAACGGAACAGGAGGCGAACGAGCGCCTCTGGCACGCCCTGCAATTGCATCTGGATTACCCTCAGTTCCGGGAAGCTCTCGAAATGCGCATCAATGTATTTCGAGGCGATCTCACCGATCCGCGTTTTGGCCTTGGCGATGCCGAATATACGCGATTAGTCGGGACAACCGAGTCGGTGATTCACTGCGCAGCATCGCTCAACCGCAAGTCTGAAAAAAGCTGCCTCAACGTAAATCTTCGAGGAACACTTGAAGTCGCCCAATTGGCCCGCGGGGCGCAGGACCTGCACGGTTTGCGGCGCTTCAGCCAGGTCTCCACCGTCGCCGTTGCTGGAACTCGCAGCCATGAAGTCGTCACCGAGGACTCTTCGATCGATTGGAATCGGTCCGACTACGATCCCTATGCGCGCACAAAGAAATTCTGCGAGCATATGGTGCGCGAACTGCTCCCCGAAGTGCCGCGCATGGTCTTCCGTCCAAGCATCGTTTTGGGCGACAGCCGCCGCGCTGAAACCACGCAATTCGACATGGTCCGCGCGTTCGTCTTTCTTGCTGGACTGCCGCTCTTGCCGTTCCGCTCCTCCGACCGGATCGACATCGTCCCTGTCGACTACGTCGCGGAATCGGTGGTCACGCTGCATCAAAAGCCGGATCCGATGCACGAGATCTACCACCTCTCCTCGGGTACTGGTGCTGAGACTTTCGGCCAGCTTACGCGTGCGATTGCGCAGGCGTCCGGGAAAATGGAGCCGCTGTATTGGCCCGGGCTGGAGCGTCCGTTCTCTTCCGCCGTGAACTGGCTCGCGGGATATCGCGGAGAATTCGGCCGCAGCGCGTCGTTGCTGAAAGTTTTCATGCCGTATCTGGTGTGGGACACCGTATTCGACAACTCGCGCGTCGTGGGGGAGATGGGCCGCGCCCCGGAATCGTTTTCAAGATACTGTTATCCGCTGCTGCGATTCAGCCGCGATTGCCGCTTCGCGTACCCATACCGGGAATGGCCTGCAGGTGTTGTGTCCGTCCGCGAGGACGCCGCAGCGGCCGGAGTGGGCCACTCTGGAGGGTTCCAGCCATGATTGATTTCATCCTGCAAGCCTGGACCAGTTCGCTCATCGAACTTTCCGGCGCCCTTTGGAAGCTGGGGGCGGGGGAATCCTGGCAGCCGGGAGAAAAACTAAGCCTGCTCTTTGCGGGCTATAACGGCACGCGAAATACAGGTTCTGACGTTCGAGTGGAGGAGATGCTGCGGCAGGTGCGGCGAGTGCTGGGCGAAGAAAATCTCGCGCTCAGTGTGATGTCCCAGAATTTGGATTGGAGCCGCGGCTATTTCGGCGACGCACGCCAGGTATTCCTGCCGGACATCTATCCGCCGTTCCTGTTCCGCGAAGTGCGGAAGCACCACGGAGTGATCGCCTGCGAAGGCTCGATGTTCAAGAGCAAGTTCGCCGATGCACTGACCACATTGTTCATTGGCGCGCTGGGAATCGCTTCGGCCGAGAATAAGCTATCGGTTGGTTACGGCGCGGAAGCGGGCTTCATGAACCCCATGCTCGAAAAGATGTGCGCGCGCTATTGCCGCCGCTCGCTCATCATCACTCGGAACGAAGAGTCGCAAGAGGTGCTCAGCCGGCTGGGCGTGTCGAGCGAAGCCGGCACGGATACCGCGTGGACCTTCGAGCCGCATCCTCCTAAATACGGGCGCGAGGCGCTCGCCGCTGCCGGGTGGGACGGCCGCATGCCGGTGCTTGCGCTATGCCCTATCAATCCATTCTGGTGGCCGGTGAAACCCTCGACCCCGAAGTTCATGGCGCATGCCTGCTTCGGCGCGTACAAGCAGAGCCATTACCGCACCATCTATTTTCACAATTCCGGTTCTGCAGTTGACGCTGCGTACAAAAAATATCTCGGGGCGCTGGCAAGTGGAGTAATGGCGTTCCGCAGCAAACACCGCGTCTTTCTGATTCTGGTCGCGATGGAGCGGCTCGACACACGGGCGTGCGAGGCGTTGGCCCCTGCATTTGACGGTGCGCCGGTATTTACGGCTGAGATGTACAACATGTACCAGCTCGTGAGCATTCTGCGGTGCTGCGGCCTGATCGTTTCATCCCGCTATCACGCTCTGGTTACATCCATGCCGGCGCTGGTTCCCTCCGCCGGAATTACCATGGATGAGCGCATCCGTAACCTGCTCCGCGAGCGCGGCCACGAACACCTGCTGCTCACGGTGGATGATCCGGACCTGGAAACGAAGCTCGCCGCGGTCATGGAGCGCCTCCTATGGGATGCGGACGCGATTCGCGACGGCATTGGACGTTCGGTCGTGCGCAATCTGAAGACCATGGCCCGCATGGGAGTGTTCCTGGAACGGGCTGTGCACCAACGCTATCCTGAATTCCCGGTGCGGTCGGGCGTGCACAGCTGGGAAGAATATCTTCCACCGCTCGCGGAAAATCTTGAGCGGCTGGTCGAAACCTATGAGGGTGCAGCGGCTGCTGCAGCAGGCGGCTAGACTTTCCAATCCGCATGAACTTCCTCGAAAACATTTTTTCGCGATTGAATCAAGCCGCCGGGCGCGTGCTCCTGGCTGAAGCGCACGCGAGTGGTTCACCGGGAGCACTCTCTGTGACCGGTTCACTGCGAACGCTCTCCGCGAGTGGAGATCGGACAGCGACCGGAGCGGAATTGCTTGCTCAGATCGCGGCCGCGCGCGCGTTTCTGCGTGCTTCCGGCCTTGCGAAGGGGGAGCGCTGCGCGCTCGTTGCTCCAAATAGCATCCGGTGGGTTGCGCTCGATCTGGCGATTCTCGCCGAAGGGCTGATCGCCGTTCCGCTCTACGCCCGCCAGGCGCCTGCTGAACTCGTCGCCATGATGTGCGACGCAGGAGCGGGCCTGGTTTGCTGCAGCGATGCAGCGTTACGCGATGCCATCGCCGGCTCATGGCCGGATGCGCCGCGCTTCGCGCTGTTCGACGAAATTTTCGCGACGCCTGCTGCCGATGCGACGGCGGCACCGGTAACGCTCTCGCCGAGCAACACGATCGCCATCATCTATACGTCCGGCACTTCCGGCGAAGCGAAAGGCGTGATGCTGACCGTCGCCAACCTCGACCACATGTTGTCGTGCACCACCACGCGTCTCGATCAACTGATGGGGCCGCGCAATGTGCCAGATCGTGTTTTTCACTACACGCCATTTTGCTTCGCTGCATCCTGGATTTTGATGCTCTCCTGCCTTTCCCGGACCAGTGTCCTTACGCTTTCGACGGACCTGACGAAACTCGCCGACGAAATCCGGAACGCAGCTCCCGATTATTTTCTCAACGTCCCGTTGCTGCTCGAACGCATGCGCACGCGCATCGTGGAGAATGTTCATGAGCGCGGACGCGTGATTGCAAAAATATTCGACAATGCGCTGGCGGCGTGGTACCGGCTCGATGCAAAGTCGTCCCAGTCGTGGGATTTCTTTTGGCTGGGCCTCGCGGAGCGGCTCATTTTCCCGGCGATCCGCAAGCGCCTCGGTCCGAATCTTCGCGCGCTGATTTGCGGATCGGCGCCCCTGGCCCGGGAAACACAGTTATTTTTCATGATGCTCGACATTCCCGTGCTGCAGGGGTACGGCCTCACCGAAACCACGGGCATCTGCACTTTGGACGACCCAGCCCATATTGAGCCCGGATGCGTTGGCCCGGCCGTTCCCGGCATCGAGATGAAACTCGGTGAAAACAACGAAATCGTCGTCCGTGGTCCGAATATTTTCCGGGGCTACTGGAACCGGCAGGGAGAAACGGGGCAGGTGCTGCGCGATGGCTGGTTCCACACCGGCGATCAGGGCGACGTGAACGCGAATGGGCACTGGCGCGTAACCGGGAGGCTGAAAAATCTCATCATTCTGAATTCCGGCCACAATATCGCGCCCGAGCCGATCGAGGAGGAGCTTCTCGGTACGCTTCGTGGCGCGGAACAAGTTGTGCTCGTTGGAAACGGCCGCAGTTTCGTTGCAGCGATCATCACAGGCAAGGTGGCTCGCAGCGAAATCGAGTCGCAACTGAGACGATTGAACGTTACGCTCCCTCATTACGGTAAGATTCGGATGTTTCATGCCGTGCAGGCGCCTTTTACGATTGAAAATGGCCTGCTCACGGCCAACGGCAAGCTCAAGCGCGACGCCATTGCGGCGCGATATCGCGAAGAAATCGAACGGATGTACGCAAAGACCGAGGGATAAAGGCAAGGAATGGACGAATTCAAGGGAAAGTCGCTCTCCTGGTCCGTCGCCGACGGTATCGTCGAGTTGGCGCTCGACCACGCTCCCATCAACGAAATCGGTCTGGCCATGCTGAACGATCTGGAACGCTTCGCCGCCGCGCTTCCCGAACTCGAATCGAAAGCAAGCGCACTGATCCTATACAGCAAGCAGAGCGCGGGATTCTCCGCCGGCGCCGACCTGCGGGAACTTTTCGCGCTCGTTCAGGAAACGGATGCGCCCTCCGCGGCGAAAGGCGTGCGCGAGTTCCTGGAACGCATTCACGCCGTGCTCAACCGGCTCGATATGTCAACGCTCACAACTATCGCCGCCGTTCACGGCGTCTGCTTCGGCGGCGGCTTCGAGCTGGCGCTGACATGCGACCTGATTGTCGCCGACAAAATGGCGCGCTTCTGTTTTCCCGAGCTGCGCCTGGGGCTCATCCCCGGCTTCGGCGGTATTCCTCGGTTGAAGCGCGATGTAGGCAACGGCGTGGTCCGCGATCTGCTTCTTACCGGACGCAGTATCAATGCCACCAAAGCGCTCGCCGTTGGCCTGGCCAGCCAAGTCGCCTCCGAAGGCGAAGCCCTGCGTGTGGCTCGCGCCACCGCCGCGCAGGTTACAAAATTCGATCGCGCCGCCGCCGCGGCTGCGAAGAGTTTTATCAAGCCGCTTCCTGCCGAAGAGCTGCGCCGCGAGATTGATATTTTCTGCCAACTGTTTGTGCAGCCCGCGGTGATGCAGGGTTTGCGTAAGTTCGTCGAAGATACCGGCGCGCACCCGTATCTGCCGAAGGTCGGCACTAGTTAAGCGGATGAGAATTGTTGCGTGAAATTAGCTAACGACAAAATCAGCTAAGCGCTCGCAGATTGTAGAAGAGGGGTAGAAATGAAAAACCTCGAACAGACGACTGATGAGATTCTGAATCTCGCCGCGGCGCAATTCAAAGTTCCACGCACCGAACTTCAGGCCGACGATGATTTCTTTATGAAATTGGGAATCGACAGCCTGCAAGCCCTTGAACTTCTCACTCGCCTTGAAAACCACTTTGGCGTCGAGCTCCCCGATTACGAAGTCGCTGGAGTCAGCGACTTCCGCACTCTCGCCACCCGCATCCAGGCAAGACTTTAATTGGCCACGGAGACATAGCGCGGTGGAGGCGCAACCAAACTCAACTTCAGCGGCTAAAGCCGCCTGAAAGAAACTTCGCTTCGGCCGGGCTGAAGCCCGGCCCTCCGAGGAGATCAGAAAATTCAACGGGCGGCACGACGAGTTTGGGGGTTAGTACTGCAGAGGGGCAGGAGCCTCTGCGTTGCGTGGGAATAAAGTGATTCATCCATTGAATTCCTCTTATAATTATGTCTTTCTCAGTGCCTCAGTGCCTCTGTGGCAATCTTAGATTCCTAGATGCTGGATTTGAAACAATTCGACTCACTTGGCGCGGCCTTGCGCGACGCGCTGGACCGCTGGCGGGATGAGGTTTGCTTGATCGAAGCCGACCGCGAGCGCGAACGTTCGCGGCTGACCTACCGGCAATTTCGTGAAGCCGCTGAGCCGCTCGCCGCGGCGCTCGAAGATTCTGGCTTTGCCGCCGGGGAGCGCGCCGCGATTATCATGACCAATCAGCCGAAGTGGCTGATCTCCGCCTACGCGGCTTTTTTTGCGGGAGGCGTGGTGGTACCGCTCGACTATAAACTCTCCGCGGAAGAGCATCTGCAATTGCTAGCGCACTCGAAAGCGCGGGTTCTCTTCGTGGAATATCCGCACTGGCGCGCCATTACGCAGGCCGAAGCATTTCGCGAGCATAAGCTGCACACGATCCTGGTTACCGAAGCGCCGCCGAATGCCGATCTGGCAGGCGGCCTGCGGTGGGAGGATCGTCGCGCCGCCCATGCACCGGAATTCCGGCCGCGCTCGCGAAAGGACACAGCGTGCGTCGTCTATTCCTCTGGTACCGGAGGCCGCCCGAAGGGCTGCGTCCTGACGCATGAGAATTACCTCGAACAGTGTCGCGCCGTGACGCCGATTTTTCCCTTCTGGCCCGGCGCGCGCTACTTGAGCATAATTCCGACGAACCATGCGATTGATTTTATGGGCGGATTTATCATGCCATTCACCGGCGGCGGCACCGTCATCCACTTGCGCACTTTGAGGCCAGAATTCATCCGCGAGGCCTTTACGCGATACAAGATCACCTACATGGCTGTCGTCCCGCTGATCTTGAAGAACTTGCAGCGCGGCCTGCGAGAAAGATTTGCGGCGTTGCTGCCTGGAAAGCGGCGCGCGCTGAAAGCCCTGATCCGTGTGAATCGCGTATTCACGCGGCGGCAACCGCGTCTCGGTCTCAGCCGGCTGCTTCTGAAGGACATCCACCAGGCTTTCGGCGGCGGATTGCGCGCGCTGCTTGTCGGCGGCGCTTTCACGGAGCCCGCCATGATGGAATTTTTCCACGATCTGGGCATCCCGATTTACAACGGCTATGGATGCACGGAGGCATGCACGGCGATTACGGTGAATGACCTCAGGCCGTTCCGGCCCGAATCGGTTGGCAGACCGGTCCAGGGAATGGAAATTCGCATCGTGGAACCCGACGCGGACGGAATCGGCGAAGTGGCTGTTCGCAGCAGGACCGTGATGTCACACTATCTCGATGACCCGGAGATGACGGCCGAAACCATCGTCGACGGATGGCTGATGACAGGCGATCTGGGCCGCGCCGACGCCGAAGGACATTTACAGCTCTTCGGGCGGAAGAAAAACATGATCGTCACACCGGAGGGAAAAAATATTTATCCGGAAGATATTGAGAACACGTTCGAGGGGCTTCCCGTGAAGGAATTTTCCGTCTTCGCGGCGAACTACATTTGGCCACAACACACGATGGCCGGCGAGCAACTCGTGCTGGTGCTCCATCCCGAGCCGGGGCAGAATGCGGACGGCGCCCTGCGCGCGGAAATTTCCCGCCGTAACGGGCAGCTTCTGAATTACAAGCGAATCGCTGCATACGTGATCTGGGAGCACGACTTTCCTCGCAATGCCGGTTTGAAAATCAAGCGCATGGTCCTTGCCGAGCAGATCGGCAAACAACTCGATCGCAACGCGACGGTTGCCTTGTGAACGAGCGCTACTTCGCCATCGTGAATCCAGCGGCGGGGAGTGGGCGCTGCGGGAAACTTGCTCCGGCGGCGCTTGAAAGACTCCGCTCCGCGGGCCTCGATATCGAAGTGCGCAAAACTCGCGCGCCCGGCGAAGCTGTCGTGCTCGCGAACGGGGCGTATGCAGAAGGCTATCGCAATTTCATCGCTGTGGGTGGCGACGGCACGGGCTTCGAAATCGTGAATGGGCTTTTTCCCGCTGCGGCATTGGAGGGGCGCGCCGCGCTCGGCTTCCTGCCTCTCGGGACAGGCAATTCTTTCCTCCGCGATTTCACCGAACGCGGTGCGGACTATGCCATCGAGGCGATTCGTACCCGCCGGCGGCGTCCGTGCGACGTCATTCGTTTGAACCATGCAGGTGGCACGCTCTTTTACATCAACACGCTGAACATCGGTTTCGCCGCGGATGTTGCTACGCTGACCAATCGCCACCTGAAGCGCCTAGGAGAACTCGGCTATCTCGCTGGCGTTCTGGTTTCGCTGGCCCGGCTACGCCGCCGCTCGTTCCCCTTGCGGGCAGATGGCGAGCGCGACGACCGCCGCTGCTTGTTTCTCGCCTTCAGCAACAGCAAGTATACCGGGGGTAAGATGATGATTGCGCCGCAGGCATCGATCGGTAGCGGCGCGATCGAATATGTCCACTGGGGCCCGATTGGACGCTTCGGCCTGGTGCGAAATCTGGCGACCTTGTTTGACGGCTCGCACATGTGATGGTATGAACGGCGAAAGCGAACAGCAGATTTCAACAGTCTCGGCGGGCAACACGCCGGCCGAGCGCGGTCTGCGGCGCGCATGGATACTGACGCGAAGCACGTTTCGCTGGCTGCTCTGTGCGGCGTATTTTTTCCCCGTGTGCGCCTTCCTCGTGCTGCTCGGCATTTTCATTGATCCACGAAAAAACGACGGCGCACAGCGCATGCTCTGCCGCGTCACCATGAAGCTCGCGGGCGCGAAGCTCGTCGTGCGCCACGCGCCGGGGTTTGATCCGACTCGCACCTGCTTTCTTTTGATCAATCACGTCAATCTGTTCGATCCGTTCGTGCTTTACGCCACAATTCCGCAATTCTTTCGCGGTCTGGAGTTTGAATCGCACTTCCGCATTCCCGTTTACGGCTGGATGATGAAACGCTTCGGCAACGTCGGCGGCTGACGCGCGCTGCGCTCGACTCAGGCGTCAGCCTCGCCGTTTTCCCCGAAGGGCAGCGCACGCTGGATGGCCGCCTCGGCCCGTTCAAGGACGGCGTCTTCCGCATGGCGATGAAATTTGGCACGCCCATTGTCCCGGTCAGCATGGTCGGCGCGTTCGGATTCAACAAGAAGACAGGCTGGCTTCTGCGTCCGGGCACGATCACCGTCTATCTGCACGACGTTATCGAAACGAAGGACCTGCGCAAGGAAGATTTCTCCGCGCTTCGCGACCGCGTCCACACCATCATTGCGAGGCCGATGGAAGAGGGGCTTGAGACAGCACGAAAGCAGGAAACTGGTATTTGATTTATGCGGGGTTGAATACCTGGAAACCGCACTTGAGCGCAGCCTCGCCTAACCGGCGGTCAGAGACGCCGAACTCGACGATGTTCCCGCTACCTTCAGTGCCTTTGGCGTGAAGCCGAAAGGTATCTTTCAGCCAAAACGCGGCAGAAAGGTGAATGGCATAGCTCGCTTTGAGGAAGTACTGCTCACATAGAGTTGGGAGTGCGGACATCGTGTGGGTTGTCAATTCCAGAATACTCAAACTGAAAAGCCAATCATTCAAGAATTCATCAACAAGTATTTCCTTCTCGTTGACGCTCAACTCCTTTTCTCGATACTTGCGGCCAATCGCTGCATGAACTTCAGCAAAACTGAGCACGGAGGTATAAATTGTTTCACCCCGTTCAAATCGGGAGGTGACAGCCTTACTTCCTTCTTCTTTAACATACCGCTTAACAAGCGCTGAGCTATCGAGATAGAGCATCAGTCGCGGTCTTCCAAAATCATTTGTGACATAGGTTTGCCTTTTACGCGGATAGGCTTGAAGCGCCTGAACGGCCGGGTGCCCCTCCGCAGATGGCCCTCCGCCTCCAGGCGTTTCAAAAGATCCTCAACGCTATAAGTTGTTTCAGGTTCGGGTTCAGGCGGGACGAGGCGAGCGACCGGCTTGCCCCGGTCGGTCACGATTATCGTTTCGCCCCTGCCGACCAAGCCCAGGTACCGGCCAAGGCGGTTCTTAAGTTCACGGCTGCCCACGGTTCTCATGTAGCTACCTCGATCCTATTGTAGCTACATAATCGATTGGAGTCAACGGATACAGGAGCCGGGTAGTGGGTCAGTTTCCGGTTAGCCCGTCATCCGCCAACAATCGAGGGCCAGCAAGCACGGACATAGCTTCAAATTCCGACAAGCCGAAATCGCAGCACTCATTGGACGAAAACCGCGTATATTCTGTTCTGCTGTAATGCCTCGCGTCGCATTCGATTCAGTTCGAAAGGAGATCCTCATGAGCACATCCACAGGCACGACTTCCTCCGCCAGCGTCTACACAACCCCCGCGTTCTGGGAGCGCTTGTGGCGGACAGCCGGCATCCAGTCCGTCCTCTGCTTCATAGTCGCGTACATCGTCTACGGCCATCACCCGCAGGTCGGCGCATCGGCCGACGCACTGGCAGCCTTTTACGACGGCGATCGCATGCGGATTCTGATCGCGGCCGTGTTTTACGGCTTGGCTGTGCTCAATCTCATGTGGTTCGCGGGGGCGCTCAGGACCACTCTGGCGGATGCGGGACAAGACGGTTGGGGCGCGGCGGCGACCGCCTCCAGTGCCGCCCTCGGAGCGCTTTTCCTCTTGCTCATTGCGGTGGTCGCAGCCCTCGCGTACTCGATCGCCGGCTCGGGAAATCACATACTCACATCGGGCCTGAACGACTTCGTATGGGCAGGCTTCGTGTTGACTTCGTTCCCGCGCGCAATGCTTATCATGGCCGCGGCGTTTGGGCTCTGGCGGGCCCGGCTGATCTCGAACGCGCTCTTCGCGGCCGGGGTCGCTGCCGTCGTGCTCGTCTTGCTAGGCGGCACCACCTGGCTGAGCGGCGGATTCTGGGCACCGG
>WNGO01001457.1_pt1 | contig 20363 bp, 21 predicted proteins | sample 5400511 | NCBI WGS metagenome assembly WNGO01 (sample SAMN13153380, study PRJNA577476) | soil metagenome | isolation source: 20 cm soil or saprolite under Garry oak tree replicate 2 | place: USA:California | collected 2016-06-15 | reverse complement strand
GTGCTCGCCCTCGCTTGCCCCCATTTCCTACCGGTATGCCTGAAGAGATGGGATTGTGGCCGCAGAACTCCCACCGAACGGCGTGCGAGAACAAAGCCGACATCACGCACTTGATTTTGGCTTTGGTCCCATCCGCCACCCCAGTCGCTCGTAGCCAGCGCTCTACCTCGACAGTCTTGACTTGTTCTAGTGGCAGATTGCCCCAGCGTGGGACAATCCAGTTCTTCGCGTACATTATGTACGCGTCCTGTGTGGATAGAGCTTTGAGAGGTAGTTCCTCTTGAGAATAGTGCTCCCAAAGCGTGTTGATGGTAGTGCGCCGCAGGTTCCTGTGGTCGCAGCGATTGTTGATCGTTAGGCGAAGAGCGTCTGCTGCTGCGTGCGCCGCGGATTCGGTCGGGTACTTCTTGACATCCCCGACTTGCACTTTGCGATGCACCAGTTTGCCGTTGATGTCTTCTTCCCACCATCGGTAGACCCAGACTGCTGGCCCCTTCTTCCGCTCTTCTCGTTCGACGCTTCCGTGTTGATAACGTGTCCGTCTAAACAAAGCTTCTCCTTTGTCTAAACGGTGTCGTCGGACATCGTCAGAATAGATCGGCTATGCGTTACGGTCGAGATGTTTTTGTTCCTTAACGCGTCGTCGTTTAGCCGGTGAGTTTTCCTAGCCAACGATCGAGCGTGGAGGCGCGAAAGCGCCATCGTTTTCCAACTTGCACCGCTGGGATTGAACCGCGGCGGGCCTTTGTCCTTAGGGTCCTGGGGTGCATCCTGAGAAGCCTTGCGGCTTCGTCAGTATCTGGTAAGGGCTCAAAATCTCCTTGACTCTGTATGCGTTTCCGCTCTAAGGAGTCTTCGGGGGCTGGAACATGCACTTGGCTGGCGTTTTCTAACATCGGTGTATACCTCTTGCTTGCCCGACAAACCGGATGCGTAATGCGGATCGTTGTCTTTCGGGGTTCCGTGACGTACGTTATTCATCACTCGAACCGAGGTATTAACTCATCTGAGTCCTGTCTCTCTGCGTGTCCAATCACTTCTCAGCCAGTGGCTATTCCTTGCGGTTATAGGTCAAGTTCTACCGCGAGGATCTGAAAGCGAACGGACGGACCTGGGTCTTTGTGCACGATTCGTTTCGAATGTCGTTTCAGCAATTTAGGCGGGCAAAGGCAGTTGCATTTGGATGGTCAGCCGGTGCTGTGGTGCATATTGTTTTAGAAAGATTTTCCCAGAGCCTGTAGCTCCAAGAATAAGGGTGTGGGCTACCTCGCGCTCATGTAAATATGAACGAGATGTCCGCATAGTTCGAGTTGAGCAGGTACAGCTTGCGTAGATTGTGCCTGAAGTTGCCGGACACGATGGCGAAGTAGGCTTTGAGTTGATTGTAGGTCTCAGAGAAGAGACTGCCGTCGGCGCTGGTGAAGATCCTCACCACATCCGGGAGGATCCGATCCAGAGTCTTTTTGTCGTCTGCATACAGGATGATCGTGAGAGAGAAGTCCCCAAGCGTTTGCCCATCTCCGAGGACACGGAGGCAATCACCGAGGTTCTCGATGTCCGCCTGTTTCGACTCGTCGATCAGGACATCGCGCGGATTCACCGTTGCGGCGTCGCTATGCACTGATGAAATGAGAGAGGATTTCGAAATATTGAAGTGTCGCTTGCGCTTTGTGATCTCTTTCCGAGCGACCGAGTTGTCGATCGGCGCCCACTCGGTCACCACGCAGAAATTTGCCTGAATTTCCAAAAGTTGCTTCAGAACGAGAGGCTTGGTCTCGCTGATGGCCTCTTTAATTGTCAGGACGCGGACATAGTGATCGCCGACACGGAGATGATCTCGTTCAGCCTCAACGTCGGAATTTGCCACTTGATAGTCAAGAAACTGAGTGCCTTTTGGGTGGCGATCGATCCGCCAGTTCTCGTAATTAAGCAAGCGTCGCAGAAAGCGAAAGCATTCTTTCTGGGACAGAATATCGATCTGAACAAAGTCGGAAAGCTGCCGGACGAAGCTGTGAACACGCTGTTCCAGCTTGAGCAGATCACCCTCGATCGGTGCACGCAGGAGGATTTTCAGCTTGTCATTCGAAAATTGTGTTTTCAGTTCTTGCAGGCCGCCCTTCGGATCGTGCGGTAGGCGCGAGAGGGCTGCCGCGATGCCTGTCTGTGAACGGGTGCCCTCGATGACGATGGCATAGAAGATTTCGACGTCGAAGAGGCGATCAAGCTTCTCGCGGAAGAACTCCTTTCTTTGATCCACCGCGGCTTGTGTAACCGGGTCTTCGTATTCGTGGAACGGAATATCAGGCCGGTTCGTCTTGAAGAGATATTGGTAAATGTGGAACCCGACCCCGAATGTCTTCAGCGCCGCTTCGAGCCCCTTCACTGCATACTCTTGCGCGGATTGGTCGAGGCTTTCGTAATCGACGCCGCGCACCCGCAGAACAATTCCGAGATCCCCACTCTTTGTCAGGAAGGTTTGCTCATTCCAGAACCCGTAAAGATTTATCTGGGAGTTCAGCGCTCCCGATTCCTTCCACGGCCTTATGACCCGATCTAGGCGGAGCATTTACCGCACCTCGACCAATGGAATTTCCTGCTTAGCGCTGTCGTAGCGTGTTCTGAAGCGTTCGCTCCGGGCGAGGATGCGCAGCATCGCCGGGTCGGCGTTCGTGACCCAGCGCCCAAAGATGAAACCGCCAATGAAAACCACGACACCAGCAAGGAGGCTTTCGAAGAGATTGAAGACGCCGACTGCGCCGACGCATACAAAGTAGAAGACAGTCCGCTCAACGCCTAGGTACGTGAGGGGCTTGTGCAAGCTCTTGAAGACTCGATTGCGTCGCTTGAGATTGGTTTCCTGCATGAAAGCCCTCGCTACTCAATTGGGTGTGAGTGGGGTATCGAATTCTTCGCTGTCAGCTAGACGCCCCAGAGCCATGTCAGTACGTTGGCGGCGAGCACGGCGATACCGGTGCCGGCTGCTACGCCGGCTAGGGCTTTCTTACCGCCGGGTTCGCCATGGGCGAACTGGTATCCACCGATCACGATGGCGATCAGGCTTGCAACCTTCGCGACGGTCCCCGTGAACAACGTCTGCAATGCGGTGAAACCGTTGTCGAACGGCGACCCCTGAGCATGGGCCGTGAGAGGAACGAGTATCAAAAGTACAACGAATGGGAGTTTTGATTCAGTGAATCGAATGCGGACAATACATTTGCGGAGTGAAGTGTGGATCTGAGCGAAACCCGACATAAGACCTCCAGCAGCGACCGTGAACCTCACCGCTTTGTTTTGGCTCACGGTAGCGGGCTCTGCGGCTTGCGTCCAATGACTTTTCGCGAGGAGACTATTCCGCTGGGTTATAGCGACGGGCGATCTGCCATAATCTCAGTATGTGCGGGAGATACCGTCTGTCGCGGCGAAAGCAGATCCTTGAGGAGCACTTCGACAGCGTCTCAGGAACAGAAGACTGGAATCCACGCTACAACATAGCGCCAACCCAACCCGTCCCGATCATCCGTCAACACCCGAAGGAGCCTGTCCGAGAATTGTCGCTTTTTCGATGGGGACTCGTTCCAAGGTGGGCGAAGGACCCGTCTGTCGCGGCAAGAATGATCAATGCGAGGTCGGAGACGGCAAGCACGAAACCTGCTTTCTCAGATCCGGTGAAATTTCGCAGGTGTCTGGTCCTTGCGGACGGCTTTTACGAATGGCAGAAGGCAGGGAAAGTGAAGCAGCCGTACTGCTTTGAAATTAACGACGGGGAGTTGTTCGCGTTTGCAGGAATATGGGATCGTTGGAGCGATGCAGACGGCAAACCTTTGGACACCTGCTCGATCCTGACAACGACTCCCAACGCCGTTACGTCGTCGGTTCATGACCGAATGCCAGTCATCCTTAATCCAGACAGCTACGATCTCTGGCTCGATCCGGGTATGAAGGACGTGGCGGCGGTGTCAGACTTGTTGCGGCCCTGCGATGCTCGGTTCATGCGACGTTATCCCGTGAGCAATCGGGTCAATAGTGTCATAAACGATGATGCAGAATGTTCTCGGCCGACAGAGGTTTCCGAGAGTCAACGCCGTTTGTTTTCGTAGTGCTCACCCAGAAACATCAGAATAGCCGAATTGGTTGTGCAGAACCACAATTCGACGCCAGTCAGATCTGGTCTTCGCCACCGCCGGACGATCCCGGCAACCCCACGGTGAATTTTCGCGGGGAGCCGCGATCCAATGACACGCATGCGTCGAAGACCGACCCCGAGGCGTTGCTGGCGCGCAAAGGTGAGGGCAAGGAGTCGAAGTTGAGCTACAACGGGAATCTGCTGGTGGAGAACCGCAACGGATTGATTGTGGATGCCGAAGTGTTTCAGGCCAACGGCACGGCGGAGCGGGATGCGGCGCTGATCATGCTGGAGAAACTTCCCGGCACGCAAGCGGTGACGGTGGGCGGCGACAAAGGGTTTGATACGTGGGACTTTGTGAAAGAGTGCCGAAACCTGCGAGTAACGCCGCATGTGGCGCAGAACGACAAACGACGCGGCGGCAGCGCGATCGATGGACGAACGACGCGGCACAAGGGTTATGCCATCAGCCAGAGAAAGAGGAAGCGGATCGAAGAATGTTTCGGCTGGCTGAAAACGATTGCGTTGATGCGCAAGCTGCGGCATCGCGGTGTGTGCCGGGTGAATTGGATCTTTACTCTCGCCTGCGCAGCCTACAACCTGGTGCGCATGCGGAATCTGACGGCTGCAGTTCCGGTGGTGTAAGTCGATGCCGCAGTGTGTCCCGAGCGCCGCGGAGTTGGAACTCCGGGGTCCCAAAAACACCGGAAATCAGACTATTCGATGCCGTTAACAATGAGCAACTGAAAGAAGATCACGCTGCCGATCAATTTTTCCGCAGCCTGCTAAGGTTCCAACCATCTTAATAAACAATGATGTATCGGGAAAAGTTAATGCCAGGAGCTTGCGCGAGTTCTTTGGACAAATCTGACGCGATGCAGATGTGTTTCGCGTCTGGATCGGCGGAGAAAAAAGCCCTATTTGAGGAACTCGATGACGAGAAAATCTGACTTCCTGTTGCGGGGGCGTAGTTCAGTTGGTTAGAACGCCTGTCACGCAGGAGGCCGCGGGTTCGAATTCCCGTCGCTCCCGCCAACTTCAACTCGATTCGGACCAACATCCGTGCTGCTCTTCTGAACAGCCCTCGATCCTGATTTCTCGGGTCGCTAAACTGTGTCACAAAACAATGCAGCGCTCGGTCTTAGCTAGCAGGTTTGTGTGATTAGTTGCGCCGCTGATCGAACTGTTCGGTGATTACGGCAGAAAGAGCCTTTCAATTCCAAACGGATACAAAGAAATGGATGGACGACAATGCGTCGAACTCACGCCCGACTTTCCTGGAGAGAGCCGGCATGAGTTCGTGGCAAAGCTTGCTTACCAACACTGGGTCGGGAGGGGCATGCCACTTGGCTCACCTGAAGTTGACTGGTTTGCAGCGGAACGAGCGTTATACGAGTCTCTGGTAGCGTCTGGGTTGATTTCGCCATCCGCAAGCAACCAGCAGGAAATGGAGCAGGAGATATACCACTAGTGAATTGAAGCGAACTTGATTGATCTCATGATCCTGATGATCTGATCGATGCCCTGCGCCGAGGCATCAACCGTCGCCACCACAAAGGGTACCCATCTCGCGACGACGTGAGGACGAATGCTTGTCCATTGCCTCGCGCAAGCATCACGCCCTTCAAGAAATTCATGCGACGGCAGCGATGAAGGTCGGCACATGCTTGCGACCAGAGACCAGAACCCGCGCCGTGCGCACAAGTCCATTGCCGTCCGAGGGAGAGACAACATCCTCTGCGAAGAAATCTTCCAATCCAGCCAGGTCTCCCCTTTCGGCGGCACCGATAAAGGCGTCCAGAAGACGCCGCTGCTTGTCCAAACTGACGGGCGTGCGCCGGCCATCGACGATACGCTTACGGGCTCGGGAGACAAGCTGGCGGGCATTTGCTTCCTCCATTTGCAGGATGTCCGCGATCTGGCGGTAGGAGTAATCGAACGCTTCGCGCAGAATGTATGTGGCCCGCTCGGTGGGCGAGAGTCTTTCAAGCAGTACAAGCACCGCAAGCCTCAAAGCGTCGCTACGCTCCGCATCTAATGCGGGGTCGGCGCTGGCGTCCACGGGTTCGGGAAGCAGAGTCCCAATATAGGTTTCGCGGCGCGAGTGGGCGGACTGGGCGAGATTGAAACACAATCGTGTAGTTGTCGTCGCCAGGAATGCGGGCGGGTTCTCAACCACGCTCCGATTCGTAGACTGCCACCGCAACCAAACGTCTTGCACGATATCGTCTGCCGCCGCAGCACATCGGAGGATACCGTAAGCGATGCGGAAGAGACGCGGACGTACGTCGGCAAAAGCTGAAAAGCCGTCGTCTTGTTCCCTGATCTCCGCGCTAAAGCGAGGACGCGGAACCAACTGCGTGGAAAACTCTCCTGCTGCTGCCATGGTGTGCCTCCTGTCCGAATGGGATTCGTAGCCTGTCTGTCGTTCTGAGTTTCCGGATTGGTTAAGCATTAGGCTTTTCAATGTTCTTCAGAGATTGCTGACGATCTCCGATAAGAACCACGTTCGGCGTTCCGCCCGATCGATCCAGTTCTCAATCAAGCCATGGGCGGTCGGATTGGTGAGTGACTCGCTGACGTTGAGCTATTCGAGGATGGAGCCCGCCAGCGGTGGGTAGTGAGGATCGGTACGGCGTTCGGGTCAATCGGTGACATCATCTCGCCGCCCTTTCGATGCGCCAGCCCTTTGATTGATGATCCATTCGCGGACGTAGGCCGGACAGTTTCTAAGTTCAACTCCACCCTGTTCAAATCTGGCAAGGGGCTCTAAGGCATTCCGGTCCACGATAAGCACTTCCTCCAAATCGACAGCGACTTCGCCCTTCTCTTGCGCGAGCATTTCCCTCAGCATCTCGATGTGCTCCGCTCCAATCCGGCCGCTCACCCGCAAGACGACTGAGCGTTTTCCACTGAGCCGCTCAATTCTGCAAGCCATACCTACGCTGTTCGATGAGGAGCCGCGTTTGCCGCATTTCTCGTCGAACGTAATTCCTGTGATTGCAAGCAGGGCGCCATTCGTATGGTTATGAAAAGAAATGAGTAGGTTGGCTGCGCAGATCGCGAAAGGGTTCGCGAATCTCGTGAATATCGCGACTTCCGCGATTGTCGCGACCAATTTTTCAGAGGAGTTTGAACTGGTTCTTGGAAATCTTCAGAGCCTTGATTTTGGACTCAAGGGTGGAGGCTGGGATTCGCAGCTTGGCCGCCGCACCACTCGGCCCAGAAACACGGCCCCTGGATTCTCTCAGTGCGGCTTCAATGATTTTCCGTTCTCCAAGCGACTCACCGTTCGTAGGCTGCGATGTCTGCGGGCGAGATGGCACTCGGAACGGTTCCTTCGATAGCCAAGCTTGATCGACGGCAAAAACATCACCGGCGCTTAGGACCACCGACCTCTCAATCACGTTCTGCAACTCCCGGATGTTACCGGGCCAATCATAGGACTGAAACAGATCAAGAGTTTTTTTGTCAATGTTCCGAATGTTCTTTCCCGTCTTGGTCGCGTAACGTTTCACGAAATATTCAAGCAACATCAAGACGTCGTCTTTACGTTCCCGCAGGGGCGGCACTCCGATCGGGAACACATTTAGTCTGTAAAACAGGTCTGGCCGGAAAGTTCCACTGGTCATGGCCGCATCCAAATCACGATTCGTGGCAGCGATGACGCGGACATTGACCTGAACGGGTTTTGTCCCTCCGACTCTCTCGAATTCCCGCTCCTGCAGAACCCTTAGCAGCGCAATCTGCGTATCGGCTGGAAGTTCGCCAATCTCGTCCAGGAAGATCGTCCCGCCGTCTGCCAGCTCAAATCGGCCAAGGCGGCGCTGCGTCGCACCCGTGAACGCACCCTTTTCGTGGCCGAACAATTCTGAGGAGAGCAACGACGGCGCGAGCGCGGCGCAATTCACGCTGACGAAGGCGCGCCCTGACCTTTTCGAACGTTTGTGCAACGCGCGTGCAATCAGTTCCTTACCGGTGCCAGTCTCGCCGGTAATGAGAACTGTGGATTCAGTAGGCGCAACTTTGGCGATACGAGAAAGCACGACTTGCAAGGCAGACGAATTGCCGACAATTTCCTCAAACATCGAAGTTCGGTCAACTTCATCCCGCAGCGCCAGATTTTCTTTATAGAGTTGATCTTTTAGCTCTTTGATTTCTCCAAAGGCTTTCTCGAGATCGCGATAAAGCCGCGTATTCTCAAGGGATATCGCTGCCTGCGACGCAAGCACTTTCAATACGGTGATGCGGTCAGGAGTGAAAACGTGGGGCGTCAGGTTGTTTTCAAGGTGGAGAATACTGATGAGTTTGCCCTGGTTGATCAATGGCAAAGTGAGAATGGAGCGAGGGCGACTCCGAACCATGTAGGGGTCAGCAGAAAACGGATTCGGAGCTGATGCGTCCTCGATAATCACGTTCTCTTGAGTGCGCATTACATAGCGCACCAGCGATTCCGGCAACACGGCCGCGCTGACTGAGCCATCTCCCTGGTGCACCTTGACCTTGTTTCCGCCAGTGATAGCCTCTGCCTCAATCAGGAACTGATCGCCTCGTGGAATGATCAGGAGGCCTCGTTCAGCGCCAGCGTGCTCAATGGCCGCGCGCATGAGACTGTCGATCAGTTTTTCCAAAACCATCTCGCCCGAGACTGCCTGCGAGACTTTGATCACCGTGGCCAGATCCAGGACTTCGGTAGGCGCCACGATTGTGCTCGTCGGCATCGAGGTCAACGATTCCTTTTTGAGGTGTGGATATAAATGATCCAGCTGCGCTACTTTGCCATCGGCCCCCCAGCGCTGATAGCAATACCGTGCTTCCAGCAAATACGCGTCTGCGAACTTTTGGAACCCACGTGCGGCGTAGAATCGCGCGGCGAGCTCGTAGGCGATTGCCTCATTATTGACAAAGCCGTTGCTGCGCGCCGAGTGGATGGCCTGTTCGTATAGCTGCTCGGCCTCGACCACGCGGCCTTCGATCCGAGCAATCTCCGCGCCTACTAAGGCGGCGCGATTTTCGAAGTTGTCGGGACAGCTCTCTGCCCATTTCACAAGTTGTTTGTGGTAGCCGGTTAGAGCCTCGACATGTTGCTGGTGTTGAACAGGCAGCGCTGCATCACAGGACGCCGCATGGCTGAGTGCACCATAGAAGCAAGCTTCCGCCTCTTCAATAAAGCACTCCGATGTCCAGAGTACCCGTTGTGCATTCCACGAAGCGTCAACGGCCGCCGAATAGTCGCCAGCAAGGAAACGTGCCTGCAGCTTGCGGGTCCAGTACCAGCACGCAACGAACGCCAATCCGGGGTCACTCGACAGACGGCGCTCGATCTGGGCCTCGCCGAACTCGCCGTCGTTGAGGACTCCGAACGTCCGGTTTGAGCCGCGGAGTGTGCGGATTAGCGCAAGCTGCGTCGAGAGATTGTCGATCACGAAGCCGAAGCGGATTTTCCGCGCAAACGCCAGGCCACGCTCGGCTTCAAGTTTCACCTCGGCGAGCGGGTCTCCGGTTGCGATGAGGTTCCCGATCAAGTTATGCCACGAATATGCAGCCCAGGTCACATCGCCAATGGTATTTGCGGCATCGAATCCATCACGGATCAATTCCCGTGCCATGCGCCAATGTTTTGTCCACGACACGGTATAAACGCCAAATCCTATGTGCGTCCGGGCCTTGAATCTTTTTAGCCCACGCCGTTCGACCAGATCATAGCCAAGCTGACCCAACCGAAAGCCGCCCTTGTAGTTGCCAAAACGCGATCCAGCAAGAGCGCCACCGTGAACATATGCATAACAGGACGCATCGGTGTTGCCGTGTTCCATGCTGAAATTAATGATCCGCCAGAGAAGCAAAGGAAACAGATTTGTATCCGTAAACAGTGCAGGCGGCAACGCCTTATCCATAACTTCCATAGCGGCCACGGATTCGGGGTTGCTCATAAGGGGCAAATCAATAAGCTCCTCGATCTCGCGGCCCCCTAGCAGCGACCATGTCCGATCGTATTCACGCCGCACTGCCTCTACTGTCGGGTGAGGCGACCACTCGCCGCCCAGATGACGGAGGTAATTGAGAGCAACATCGACTGCAAGGTCGCTCTGATTGAGCGTTGTGTACAGGTCAATGCGCACACAGGCAACTGCCCCTTGATCGACAAGGCTGGCAGCACGTGCGGCGAGCATAGCTAACCGCGTCTCTGCCGCGTCCAGCGTACCTGTCAGGAATTCGCATTCACCGCGGTGGAACTCTAAGGCGAACATGAGGTCCGGCCGGTGATCCCAACCGCCCTCTGCCAGGAGTGTCGCGCCAGCGACAAGATAGTGCAGGGCTGAAATGTAGGCGGTGGAAGCTTTCGCTCGCTTGCCCGCAATCAAGTTGAACTCCGCCAACTGTTCCTTCTCGTCGCGCGAACTGATCAGGGCGGAACCACGGTTGAGCTGATTAACGATCTCGAAGATCCCTTCCTCACGCTCGTTCGGAGAGGTGTGCGCCGCCAACAGCCTGCCGATTCGGAGATGAGCCTGCGCCCGCCTTTCCTCCGGGATCAGGGAATAGGCGGCTTCCTGAACGCGGTCGTGAAGGAAGCGATACGAATCTTTTGAGCGCAAGATAAAACCAGCCCCGACCGCTTCTGCAAGTTGGGCGTGCATTTGCTCCATCGAGTCCTGGTTGACCGCACGTAGCATTGTGAACTCTGCGCTGTTGCCCAGGCAGGCGAGTTGCTTCAATGCGTTCTGGGTCTCAGGGATCAGGCGGGCTAACTTCCTGACCATGAGATCCACCACATTATCGGTATACCCTTTGGCGTGAATGCGATTCAGATCACAAAACCATCGCCTTTCGACATGATCAAACGTGAGCAAGCCCTCTTCATAAAGCGCAGAAATAAATTGGATCGCGAAAAATGGATTGCCGCTCGTCTTGTCATGAACCAATTTCGCGAGTGGGCGAGGGTGCCCAGTTTCACAATGAATTGAATCTGCAACTAACTGCTCCAGGTCTTCTCGAGTTAGAGGCGCAAGTACGATGTCCTGTAGTAACGCTCCGGCCTGGCGCATGGCTTGGAGCTTGCGCACTAATGGATGTGCGGAGTCCACTTCATTGTCCCGATAGGCGCCAATCAACATCAAATGCTTCACGTCCGGCTGCGTTAGTAGATCCTCCATCAGGTCCAAAGTCGCCGCGTCGAGCCATTGCAAATCGTCGAGAAACAGGGCCAGAGGATGTTCCGGCCGCGCGAAAACATTGATAAATCGACGGAATACCAGGTGGAACCGGCGCTGGGCGTCCTGCTGCGGAAGTTCAGGAACCGGTGGCTGCTCTCCGATGATGGCCTTCAGTTCCGGGACCAGACCGACCATCAGTTGTCCGTTCGGATGTAGCGCCTCATGAAGAGCATTGCGCCACTTGCTCAACTCCTCTTCGCTTTTACTCAGAAGAGGGCGGGTAAGGCTCTGAAAGGCCTGCGCCAGAGTGGCATAAGGAATGTCGCGCTTGTACTGGTCGAACTTGCCCGATGCAAAAAGGCCACGCGGAGGAACCAGCGGTTTGTGCAGCTCATTGACGACGGCGGATTTGCCGATTCCAGAATAGCCGGAAACCAGCACCAACTCCGGCCTGCCGCCGGCCACCACACGATCGAATGCAGTAAGCAGGGTCTCGATCTCGCGCGCTCGCCCGTACAATTTCTCAGGGATTAGCAGACGATCTGGAGCGTCGTGTTGGCCCGGTGAGAAATCCGTGATGCGCCCGTGCGCTTCCCATTCAGCGAGGCAGCGCCGAAGATCACTCTCCACGCCGGACGCAGTCTGGTATCGTTCCTCGGGAGTTTTGGCGAGCAGTTTCATCACGATCGCAGAGACACAGGCGGGCGCACTCTTCACTCGTTCGTGAGGCGGCACCGGATGCCTGGCGATGTGGCTATGTACCCATTCGATCGGATCGGAAGCGGTGAAAGGCAGGTTACCGGTCAGCATCTTGTAAAGCGTGACACCGAGGGCATAGAGGTCGCTTCGCGAGTCGATCGAACGATTCATTCGCCCGGTTTGTTCAGGAGCCATGTAGGGAAGTGTTCCGGCGATGAATTCGGGAGGTTCGGGGGGTTGGTGCTCGCGCCGAAGGCGGGAAGCGATCCCAAAGCCCATGAGCCGGACCTCACCCGTCGCGGAATTAACCAGAACATTGGTCGGCTTTACATCCTTGTGAATGAGCTTCCTTTCGTGCAACCCGCCGAGTGCTGTTGCGAGGCCGACAGCTACCCGCAAGAACTGCGTCATCTCCATCGCCTCTGAAAGGAATCCATCGAGAGTTTCGCCGCCAGGATCTTCAAGTACGAGCGTCAGCTGAGCGCCTCGGTCTGAAAGACCCACGGGCCGCACCGCCCAAGCCGAGTCCAGCTCGCTCCTCAATGAGTATTCGTGATCGATCTTCTTGAGTGTCTCGCGGCTGGGCCGAGTTAAAGCCGGGGCCAGCAGTAGAACGGAAGGCAGTTCTGTTTGCTTCGCATGCGCTCGGTACAGAATGAATTCTCCGTCATCACGGAGACGGTCGAGGTTGTACCCGGCAAATTGCACGACGATCCCCCACGGCATCACCTTGGTTATAGGCTTTGGAGTGGTCTGCACCGAGCAGTGACCCGGTGATGCCTGTGGAGGGATTCTAGAACCACATTCCAGCAGGAAGCAACAACGGAAGGGATTGCATGTTGGTTAACGTGTTTGGAAGTGGACGATCACAGCGAGTGTGAGCTGCACAAACGTACTTGGATCAAAGTCATTCAGCGATGAAGTAGTTTCTAGACGCCATTCGGCAAGCGCTCGACGCAGGCGTGCCATTTTTTGCCACGAAGCGGAGATCCAAGCATCTCCGCCACCGTTTCTTCGCTCAGTGGAGGATCATCAGAATCGCCGGTGATCAGTTCTTCGGCTGCGTGGGTTAGCTGCTCGTCGAAACTGCCGGCCGTGCAAGGACTGTTGCTTGCATCAGTCATATTCTCGTCTCGGGATGGCATTGGATCGTCGGACGTTAAAATCACCCGTAGTTCTTCCTCTGTCTCTTCTAGATATATCTCCTCTTGACTAGCGATCGTCTCATAGTAAGCCTCTGTATCAGTCGGAGCGTTCTTGTCGTCACTCATGTTGATCGACATTCTGATTCCCCTTTCACTGGTTCGTTTACACGCTGCGCGTTTTCGGGAATGGATTACGGCCTTACCGCACGACGATCCGGAGCAACATATTCGAAAGTGGGGCCCGCAGTCGCAAGTCCGTCCTCGGTTGGCATTTGCATGAGTGCCTGGGCCTGGGCTTTCAGACTGTACATGGCTCCCATCGCGGACCCCAGTGTCCGAGGGGCACCGCCAAACGTCTCTTCTAGGAGTTGCAAAAGCGCGTAGTAAGACTGGTTAAACTTTTGCTGCGCCACTCGAATCGGACTGCCTGGAACATGGTCGCACATGCGCGGATTGGTACACATAGGTCGGACAGAGTCCCAGTCAATTAAGATCGGGTCGCCGGTGGGGCCAGACCCTGGGGTGTCTCCGCGGCGATACCTTCGGCCAAGTTTGAGTTCCTGGAAACGGTAGTAGTGTGCGACCTGATCTCGTTTAGGGTGAAACACGTCGCTGTCTCCATCCCAAACTTGGACGTGACCCGCACCCTCCCCTTGTTCCACGATTTCCTCCACTGCGACAAGTGCAGAGGCAAGGTTATTGACGGCAATGATGCGCCCGCTTCCGCTGGAGATGTGCTCGTCGGTAATCTGCTGGCCGGGATCGCCACAGAAGACATTCACCTCGCCCAGGGTTGCGGAAAGTTCGCGAAGTCCCCGCCTGATCGCTTCATAGAACTGGCCAATTGTCTCGTAATTTTCACCATCGGGTAGGGAACCTGTTGACGAAGGCCGCTCGATCTTCAGGAAGGTCTCTATCGCTTGAGGACCGAAGCGCAATAAAAAGATTTCAAACGAGCGGTCGCCATGCGGCAACGGACGGGGATAGCCCGGCATCATCTTCGGGATTGCCAGTCGTGGCCGTCCACCAACAGCGTTCAGGAGATTGGCCGCAAGCGTCAGATGCAACATCTCCTCAACAACAACGCTGCTTATCACTTCGACGGCTTCCAAATTGCAGCCTGGTTCAATCGAGTACAGCGCGCAGAGATACGGCGGGATTGTCGAGTGCTCCAACTCAATCGCCCATTGCAGATGCTCCCGGAGGCTCTGCAGCGAAGTGATAGTTCCACCTAAAGAAGCGTCCATTCCCCCGCTGGCCTGAGAAGTCGCGGATTCGGTCCCCATGACGGTGAGCGAAGCTGAATCGAACATATTCATGACAATGATCCATCGCAGCTCATACACTAGAGACCAATCACGGCCCTGATTTGTGACGGTCACTCGGATTGTTTCCAGATTCTCTTTGTCACATTTAGTGGGGTTGTCCTGTCATAGAAAGCGACGAGATGAGCGTCCGCCTTGTGTCATCTCCCGTCTCACACGTGCCGCCAAGTCGCGTCACAAGATGAGATGGGTCGTCACGATCCTTTCCCAATGCGAACGGAAGCGTCGAACACCTCAATCAGGAACTGAGAGACAAATGATGCAGACCACTACGCACACAAACGCTACAGATTCACCCGTGAAATCCGAGGCCCTCAAAGACAACCAATTTCGTATAGACGCGGTGCCGTCCGGTTCGGCGCTATTGGTCGGTGACGCGGCGGTGTTCAATGTCGCCGGCAGTTTCTGTGCCACAGAAGCGAAATGCACTCATCGGGGAGGTCCGTTGAACGAAGGCAAACTTGACGGATCAACGCTGACCTGCCCATGGCACGGAACTCAGTTCAACGTCTGCACGGGCGCAGTGTTGCGAGGCCCTGCCACAGAGCCGGTCAAAACGTACCGCGTGATTGTGGAAGGCGAAATCGGACGTGTGGAGAAAGAAAACTGATGGCGACGAGCGACACGATGCGTCATTACGCCGATGATGCTATCGACATAAGTTACGATGTGCGCCGTTGTATCCACGCGGCTGAGTGCATACGCGGGCTCCCGGTAGTGTTCGATAGCAGTCGCCGGCCATGGATCGTGCCCTCCGCAGCCACCGCTGACGCGATCGCTGATGTGATCGCGAGGTGCCCGAGCGGGGCATTGCACTTTACACGACGCGATGGCGGTCCGTCTGAAACGCCGCAGAAACCCACTATGATCGAGCCGACGCCCGGAGGGCCTTATTATGTGCGCGGGCTCGTCGAGCTACGGTCGGCCGACGGAAGTTCGGTGGTCGATGACGTGAGGATGGCGCTGTGCCGCTGCGGTCAATCCCACAATAAGCCGTTCTGCGATAACAGCCATTTCGCTGCCGGCTTCGATGACCCTGGCACCGTTCCGAAATCTGCCCCGCCGGCGGAAAACAAGAAATGATGTATTCGCCTGAGGTATCCGCGTTCTCCTCAGATTTAATATCAACTGCCTAAGGCAAAGGGGAACAGATGACCAGAGGGCGGTTGGAGGCATTCAGTGACGGCGTGATCGCGATCATTATCACGATCATGGTGCTGGAGATGAAGGTACCGCATGGCAGCCGACTGGAAGACTTGGCGCCTTTGCTTCCGGTGTTTCTCAGCTATGTCTTGAGTTTCGTTTATGTCGGCATTTACTGGAACAACCACCATCACATGCTGCATACCACCGCGGTCACAGGCGCGATTCTCTGGGCCAATCTGCACCTGTTGTTCTGGCTCTCGTTATTTCCGTTCACTACAGGGTGGATGGGGGAAAACCATTTCACGGCGGTGCCCACCGCGCTCTACGGGGTGGTGCTGTTGATGGCCGCGATCGCGTACTACCTGCTGCAGCAGGCGATCATCCGAGCGCAAGGGCAGGATTCAATTCTGAAGAAGGCGATCGGGCGCGATTGGAAGGGCAAGCTATCACCGGTGCTGTATATCGTAGCCATCGTAGCTACCCTGCGTTCCTCGTGGATCGCCCAGGTGATCTTTGTTATCGCGGCGCTGATCTGGCTGATTCCGGACCGGCGCATCGAAAAACGCCTCACCATTTAACCGGGCCTGGCGATCGGCGCCAACCGAAGACGTTAGAATGAGGCAAATGAATCAACCCGCCATTTCGATTCGAAGTCACTGTCTGTCGCCGGCGCGAGCCAGAGTGGCAATCGATGCACCCCTTGGCCCGGCTCGTTATGCTCGGATGTTTCCGGATCTGCCGTCATTTCAGGCCGATGAGCAATTCCTGCATGCGCTTGGTCGCGTAGGCGGTGTCTGCGATTGCGGAGACATTGATGACTCTCCCGACTCCCTGGCGGACACCGCCGCTGGGTGGCCTATCTTCGGCCAATTTGTGCCCCACGATATTACGGCTGACCGGTCCATCTTGCGATCCCATGCCGATACGGCGGAATTGCACAATTCGCGCAGTCCGCAACTCAACCTCGAATGCCTGTATGGCGACGGGCCGACCGGCCATCCGTTCCTCTACCAGCGTGACGACCCAGCGAAATTCCTGCTTGGTGTGGACGGAGCAGATCTGCAACGAAACGCAGAGGGCATCGCAGTTATCGGGGACCCGCGCAACGATTCCCACATGCTGATGTCACAGCTGCATCTCGCCATGCTCAAGGCTCACAACGCATTCGTTGAGGAAGCACGGTTCGCTGGGGTAGCGAATGACCGCGTGTTCGACCAAGCGGCCCGGGAGTTGCGATGGCACTATCAGTGGCTCATTCTTAATGAGTTTCTGCCTGCGCTCGTCGGACAGATCCCTGTAAATCAGGTGCTTCGAGAAGGCCCGCAGTGGTTTCGCCCCGCGCGCGGCGGATTCATACCGCTTGAGTTTGCCGACGCAGCCTATCGCTACGGCCACTCTCAGATTCGCCACCGCTATCAGTTGAACTTGCAGACTGATCCCGTGCCGCTCTTTCCTGATCTCCTGGGATTCCGCGCGGTACCGCGTGAGCGAACGGTCGACTGGACGCTCTTCTTCGACGCAGCCGGTGCGACAACTGCGCAGCGGTCAAAGAAAATCGACGGGAAGCTGGTGCGGGCACTCATTGAGTTGCCGGTAGCCGTCACCGGTGAGTGCGAGATCGAAGACTATCATTCTCTCGCCGTCCGTGACCTGCAACGCGGTCAGGGTGTCGGGCTTCCGTCGGGCGAGGCTGTGGCCCGTCACATGGGTATAGCCCCGCTCACCGCGGAGCAGGTTGGCATCTCCTCCACGGGCTGGCGGGGTGAGACTCCGTTGTGGTACTACATTCTCCGCGAAGCCGACGCCTGTACAGGAGGTCATCGTCTTGGTCCCGTCGGTGGCGGGATTGTGACGGAGGCGTTGGTTGGACTCGTCGATGCGGATGCGACATCATTTCGTCAGAACAGCAGCAGCGACTGGCGGCCTCAAAAGACACTTATTGAATTGCTCGCCTCCTAGCGTCGAGGAGACTTCCTTGCGCATTAGCGGCGTCACCACTTGACCATCGGCAGCGGTGTGAGCGGGTGTTTCCAAAATCGATCAATCGTCAGCTGAACGAGCCGTCGAGGGAAGCCTGCGCTAGGCCACGTGGCGGCAACAGCCGCAATGAACGTGCGCGGGAGGCCGAACCTTCGTAACCAGCGCGACACGTCGATCCAATCTGCGCGCCGAAATGATTCGACCAGCGACTCCGGATTTGCGCCCGAGGGCGTGACCTTATGGTGATCCACGATCATAGCCTCGATCTCGGGAATCCAGTCCGCCATTCATCGAGCCGCGAGGTGCTTGCGCGCTATCGCGACTGATGGAGCGATGTAGTCGAACGTATTGTTCGTCCAGATCCCGAGGTCGTGGGAGACGGCAGCGGCAGCTATCTTCTCGAGCTCGACGCGGCTGTCTCCCACGAGCGCGAGGCACAGATTCACAACCCGGTATACGTGGTTCCGATACGCGATGAGGTCCTGCCCCAACTCGGACGCGTGATCGTCCAGAACCTCTTCGACGGTCGGGAGGCTCGTTAGCAGGCTGTCATAGTTGGCATACCGCACCACTGGCGTCGAACTCCATAGCTAAGCGCTCGCAACGAAGACCGAACAACGCGTCGAAATGTGACAGGTGTGCGTCGTAGAAGAACCTTGTCACATCACGACGTGTTGCCTGGTCCTAGCTAGCACGAACGCACCACTAACGTTCTGTTGTCACGAGAGACGAGGAGGAGGAGATGACCATCGCGACCAAGGAATCAACCATCGCTGAGCACGAGGCAGCGCAGGTCGAGCGCGCGAACACCTCGATCGGCGAGGACGAGGCGAAGGAACTGTATCTCGGCTACTCCGTCCCCGGCGCCGGCGAGCCGCTCTTCCAGGCGGCGTCCGCGAACTTCAATCCGTGGTCAGAGGCGAAGGTCAACTCGACGAACCCGGAGCGGGGTCCGATGCTGATCATCTTGGCCGACTCGGACCATACGGTCCCCTGGGCGATCGCGAACGCGTCCTACAAGAAGGAGAAACGAAACAAGGGCGTGACCGAAATCGTCAAGATGCCGGGCCGCGGGCACGCGCTCACAATCGACGCCGGCTGGCGGGAGGTCGCCGAGAAGGCGCTCGAGTTCGTCAAGCGGTTCACAACGATCACGGCGAGGGCAGCGTGAAGCAGAGGAGGCTCTGATGAATAATGAAACGGTCAGCTACAAGCAGGAGACGGTTGCGCCAGCGAAGACGTTCGGCAATCGTGACGCGTCGCAGACTCGACTGATCCTAGGGGTCAGCGTACTCGATAGTCCGCTCATCACGGCCGTGATTGAGTATGCGCAACGACTTTCTGAACCGTATCTGTTCAATCACGCGATGCGTTCGTGGCTGTTCGCTGAAGCGATAGGCCGCATAAAGGAAATCGACTACGACCGCGAAGTCGTGGCTATTGGCACGATACTCCACGACATCGGTCTCACTGCCAGTGTGTCAGGGCCCAATCGCTTCGAAGTGAATGGTGCCGACGCCGCACTGTCGTTCATCAAAGGCAAGGGTCTAACGGATCGCCGAGCACAACTGATCTGGGACCTGGTTGCGCTTAACTCGACGCCATCGCTGGCGCTTCACAAGGAGCCGGAAGTGGCGGTCGGTACGATGGGCATCGGACTCGATTACGGTGGTTTCGGCGTTGAGGCACTTCCGATAGCCGATGTCGAGCGCATCCTCAGCGCTTTCCCCCGACTGAGGATGAAGCAACAATTTGCCGAGACGTGCTGTCGGCTCGTCACGGCGAAGCCGGAGACAAGCTACGACAATTTCCTGCGCGACTTCGGTGAGCGATTCGTGCCTGGCTACAAAATCGTGTCAACGGTGGACTTATTGATAAACGCTCCCTTCGATGAATAGCGACGAACCATTTGCGACGGAAGATCGAAACCTGCATGCCTCCAATCGACGAGCCTCTGACAATCTAGCAGGCAGGACTGGGCGGTCTCAAACGAACTAGTGGAATTGCTGGCCTCCTGGCGTCATGGGAGACTTCTTTCGCATCAGTGGCCATCCTAACTGATACTTGTGGCCAATCTTACCAATCATCCAGCCGTACCATCCCCACACAACATGTTTCTGCTTCACTCGCTACTTCATTCTCGACATATCAATCGCGGTTCGGGAAATCGCCCGGTGATCCGCTGCGCTCTCATCCCTGGTCGAATGAAGGATGGTGTCACAAAACGCCGGGATGTTCTGTCTTAGCGAATACGAGAGACCGATGGCTTCGAACAATGCGTTGGTCGGCAATAAGGAGACACTTATGAAAATCGTCGTGATCGGCGGTACCGGACTCATTGGATCGAAGCTCGTCAACAAGCTTCGTGAACACGGGCACGAAGCGGTAGCGGCAGCACCCAACACTGGCGTCAACACTCTTACGGGCGAAGGACTAGCCGAAGTTCTTAAAGGTGCCTCGGTAGTCGTTGACGTATCAAACTCCCTGTCCTGGGACGACGCAGCTGTGCTGAAGTTCTTCGAAACATCAACTCGCAACCTCCTTACCTATGAAAAGGCTGCTGGCGTCGGACATCACGTTGCGTTGTCAGTGGTAGGAACCGACCAGCTGTCCGAAAGCGGTTACTTCCGCGCCAAGATTGCTCAAGAGAAGCTGATCAAAGAATCTCCAATCCCCTACACGATCATTCACGCGACGCAGTTCTTTGAATTTCTCAAGGGCCTCGCTGACATTTCCGTGGTCGACGGCAAAGTGCATGTGCCACCTGTGCTTTTCCAGCCGATGGCCG
>WNGO01000841.1_pt1 | contig 20375 bp, 16 predicted proteins | sample 5400511 | NCBI WGS metagenome assembly WNGO01 (sample SAMN13153380, study PRJNA577476) | soil metagenome | isolation source: 20 cm soil or saprolite under Garry oak tree replicate 2 | place: USA:California | collected 2016-06-15 | reverse complement strand
AATGAGCGAAATTACAAAAAGAGCAATTCGAATCCTGCTGTCCGGAGTCTGTATCGCAGTCTTCGCTCAATGCTCATTTAGCCAGGAAATCCCGAGCGACTATCAGCAGGTGCTGAAGATTGTTAATAAGCAAGGCGACTACAAAGCGAATGTCTTGAAAGTGAACATTCCTCGAAATGATTTGCACATGAAAGTAGCGGAGTATTCCGTGCCGACTCCTTTTGGGTTTGGCGGTTGGTTCGCAATGACTAAGGGAGAGGGTGGGGAAGACATCGTCATGGGGGATTTGGTTCTAACACAAGACGAGGTCAATCCCGTCATGACGGCCTTACTGGATCATGGGCTGGAAGTCACCGCTCTCCACAACCACTTCTTCTGGGATGACCCTCGCGTTTTCTTCATGCATATCCATGGACATGGCAAGGCAGTGGATCTAGCGAACCAGATAAGACCGGCTCTCAATCTGATCGGCCTGGCTAAAGAGGGTGAGGAGGATTCCGTTCGGAAGCCCGCCACGAAGCAAGGAACAGCTCTCAATACAGAGCGCATTGCGAAAATTGTCGGTCATGCTGGTGAACAGAGTGGCCCCGTTTACAAGATCACACTCGGCCGCGATGACCTAAGCGTGAAAGATATGGGAGCTACCATTAACGCACGCATGGGCCTCAATACATGGGCTGCATTTGTCGGAACCAATGACGATGCTGCCGTGGCCGGCGATATTGCGATGTTGGAGAATGAAGTGAATCCCGTGCTAAAAGCACTCCGTTCAAATGGGTTGGACGTGGTTGCAATTCATCACCACATGATTAACACGAAGCCGATGATAATCTTCCTCCATTACTGGGGCCGCGGCCCTGCTGAGAAGCTGGCCACCGGCTTCAAGGCTGCCGTAGATCAGTTAGGCAAGAAATAGGGCTTCACCATGAGCCAGGAAGTGAACGCACAAGCGCTGTCACTGGCAACCCCAACGGCATGTTTCCAATTGTCCGATCTTGTCGTTTACTTCCTCCGCCTCGGAACGTTTGGTTTTGGTGGTCCGATCGCGCTAGCTGGCCACATGCAGAAGAACCTGGTCGAGGAGCGCCATTGGTTTTCTAGAGACGACTACCTTGAAGGGCTCGCGTTTTCCCAACTGTCGCCGGGTCCGTTAGCCGCACAACTGGCTATGTATCTGGGTTGGCTCCGTGCAGGTTCGCTGGGTGCTACCGTTGTCGGCATCGCGTTCGTCTTACCTTCGTTTCTTATGGTCCTCGCACTGGCGGCTCTGTACGTTCATTTTGGAAGCCTGTCATGGATTCAAGGCATGTTCTATGGCATCGGCGCCGCTGTGATTGCCATCATCGTGCGTAGCGCAATCAAGCTGGTCCGTACAACGGTCGGCACGGATTGGCTTCTCTGGACAATTTTCGTGACCTTGGCCATCACCACTGCCTGGACGAAGTCCGAAATCGTTTGGCTCTTCCTACTCTGCGGTTTTCTTGTCATGCTCTTCAAGGCTCCTCCTGCTTTGCCGGTCAAGGCCACGCAAGTGATGTCCTTCAGTCTCCATCCGCTCCTTACGGGCATTCACGGCGTCGCGGCTGCCAGTACTCTGGGAGCACTCTTTTTCTTCTTTCTGAAAGCAGGCGCTTTTGTGTTTGGTAGTGGACTGGCGATTGTTCCATTCCTGTACGGAGGGGTGGTCGTGAAGTTCCACTGGCTCACCGAACGTCAGTTTGTCGATGCTGTGGCGGTAGCGATGATCACTCCGGGACCGGTGGTAATAACGGTCGGCTTTGTTGGCTACCTGGTAGCAGGAGTGCTCGGGGCGCTGGCGGCGGCCTGGGCTGTTTTTGCGCCCCCGTATTTGATAGTGGTCTTTGGGGCACCGTACTACCGTCGTTTCGCACAGAATCGTCAGGTCAAAGCGTTCGTACAGGGAGTAACAGCCGCAGCTGTGGGGGCGATTGCCGGCGCAGCCTACATTTTGGCGCGCCGCTCATTGATCGACGTACCCACTGTGGTGATCGGAATCGTTACGTTAACGGTCCTGATGAGCGCAAAGAAGGTTCCGGAACCGATCGTCATTCTTGTGGCAGGCATAGCTGGAGTTTTCCTGCACGGAACTGTGGGATGAAGATCGCGTCCGCTGCGCACGTGCTTACTACTGGTCTCATTGTCCTTACAACGTTTGCCTCGTCACGCCTGTATTCCCAAGAGCAGCAAACAACCCAGAGAAGCGAAACCCAAGCCGGAGCGCAAGAACCGGGGCGAACGGCCAAAGCAACTCGCGCTGAACGGGCTCCAGAACTTGATGGAACACTCGACGACCCCGAGTGGAAGTCGGCTACTCCCATATCCGGTTTTCTGCAACGAGAGCCATTCGAAGGACAAGCCCCAACGGAGAGAACCGAAGTCAGTATCCTGTACGACAAGCACGACGTGTACTTTGGCATTGTTTGCTTCGACTCCGATCCAAGCAAAATTGTGGCGAGGGAGTTGCGACGGGATGTCCCTCAAGAGCTGGACGACTATTTCGAAATCATCATCGACTCCGCCCATGATCGGCGGAACGCGTATGTTTTCCAGATCAATCCCCGAGGCACACAGCGCGATGCGCTGATAACTGAAGAACAGCGGACGGAGAGCGACCAAGGAGACGGTGATCCCGGCTGGGATGGCGTTTGGACATCCGAAACGCGCATTACGAAGCAAGGCTGGACCGCGACCATCGCCATTCCGTTTTCTACGCTCAATTTCATGCAATCACGGGATGTGATCTGGGGAATCAACTTCAAGCGGTTCATCCGTCGCAAGAACGAGGAAGACCTGTGGTCCGGCTGGAGGCGGGCGTATGGCACGGCACGAATCAGTCAGGCCGGTGATCTCAACGGTATTTCCGACATCGGAAGCGGTAGGCTTTTCGTCATCAAACCATACGGGCTGACAGGATTCAGCCATTTCCCGCCAAGTGCTGCAGGCACTGGATACACTCCGGGTACGAGCGCACTGTATACGGGTGGCGTCGACGTAAAGGTCGGACTCCGTTCAAACTTGGTCGCTAATTTCACTGTAAACACTGACTTCGCCGATGCTGACGTCGATACCCTACGGTTCAATCTCACTCCCTACAAACTGTTCTTTCCGGAAAAGCGTCAGTTCTTCTTGGAAAATGCCGGCGTCTTCAACTTTTCGCTTGGGGCAGACAGTGGGGATCTGCTGTTCTTCAGCCGCAACATCGGTATCGATCCAATCACAGGGGAAGAAGTCCCGATCAATGGCGGAGGTAAAGTCACAGGATCAATTGATGGTTTCGAGATCGGCGCAATGGACGTAGAGACTCGCAGATCCGGCCCCAACCCCTACGCGAACTACGCGGTAGCACGCGTGAAGCGCTCGTTGTGGGGCGGCTCATACATTGGTGTGATGGGCATCGATAAGCGCTCCGGAAATCCGTTCGACAGCTTCAACCAAACAAGTGGTGCGGATACTCGACTCGTGTTTCACAAGGACCTGGTTCTAACCGGATATGCGGCTCAGACTCGGTCACCAGCGCTTTCTTCTGGACAAACTGATGTTGGCGCAGGCCTGGCCTACCAAAACAGTTGGTTCGAAGGTTTCGCTCAACATCGCAAAGTCGGCCCCAACTTCAATCCCGAAGTCGGCTTTCTCGAACGCAACGACTGCATCTGCGATTACGCCGATGTGACCTTCAAACCGCGGCCGAAACTGCGCGGTGTAAGAGAGCTCAATTTTGAAGGCTTCATTTTTCATGCCCCTGACACGAACCATGTTCTACAGACACAAGAATGGCAGAATACGTTTCGCATTCAATTCAATAACGGTGCCTACAGTGACGACGACATCGTAGACGTCTTCACGCAGCGGCTGATCACCCCCTTCAACATCTACAAGAACGTTTTCATTCCGGTGGGCGAATATCACTGGACCCGCCACCAGTTCACATACGGATCGCCTCAAGACCGAAGGCTCATGGTGAGTTTCTTTGAGCGCTTTGGCACGTACTACGACGGGCACTTAAATGAGGCCCGAGTCCGTGCCAACTATCGCGCAAACGAGCGACTCTCATTCAGCTTCGCTGAGCAATGGAATCGGTTTCGGCTTGGGCTTGTTACCGACTCGGCAGGCAACCTCCTGGCTCCATCCGCAAAGAACTTCTCGGTCGTGTTCGGGAGCTTCCAAACCAACTATTCCTTCTCACGTTTCCTGAGTCTTTCAGCGTTACTCCAGATGGACACGGCCAACGCTCAAGCGGCAAGCGCGAACATTCGCCTGCGCTGGAATTATCGCCCGGACAGCGATCTGTTCTTTATCTATACGGCAGGCCAACGTTTTGCCAGCCTGGTCGCCGCGAACCCGCCGCAATACTACGAAAATCGCTTCGCTATCAAGTTCACGTACTCATGGCGTCCGTGAGGTAGATATGAAATGGATTACACGGAAAGACATCAAAGTGGACCGCGTTGCTTGCCCTTGGCTAATCAAGCGGTTCGTCGATCCACAGGCCGAGTTCCTCTTCGTGGATGAAAAGGACTTGCTGGAGCAGTCCAAACAGCACGATGCAATTCCGTTTGATGCGCCAAAAATCGACGCCATTAAGCTGAATCATCGAGGTTCTCGCTGCTCGTTTGAAGCCATCTTGGATGACTATGCCGTTACGGACCCAGCTCTCCAGAATCTGGCACTCATTGTGCGCGCGGCGGACGTGAAGGGCCAAGAGAGTGCCGCGCCTGAAGGTGTTGGGTTACGGTCCATTGCCCAGGGTTTCGCTGCTTTGGGTATCTCGGATGAGGAACGGCTGGTCCGGCAGTTTCCTGTCTATGACGCTTTATACGCTTACGTCCAAAGCAGGCGATGACCTCCAATCCCACGCGCGATTTGGCGCTAATCAACGTAGCTGGCTTTCTACGTTCTTTTGGCGTGGGTCTGATGGGCGTTGTACTGGGAATCTATCTCTTCCGCATCGGGCTAACATCTCTTGCGATCGGATTGGTAATTGCGGTTGGATTAGCCGGAGCTGCTCTGGCCACAATCTTGGTGAGTCTGGTAGCCGATCGAGTAGGACGGCGGTCCTTTCTTCTCATGCTGTCGCTGCTAAGCGGCGTGGCCGGCCTTGCGTTAGCAGTATCTCCGAGCCTGCCGGTACTTGCGATATTGGCTTTCGTCGGAATGCTGAACGGCACGGGCACAGATCGTTCCGCTGCCTCTGCATTGGATCAAGCCATCATTCCAGGATTAGTTTCGGACATGAAGAGAACGTGGAACCTGGCTTGGTACAACGTGCTTCTCGACGGCGGAGGGGCACTGGGAGCAATGGCGGCTGCTCTACCGATTCTTCTTCAACGCCAACTGTCGGTTTCAATGCTCCATTCCTACCGCCTCTTGTTCTTTGGTTATTTCGGGCTGTACATGGGGGTGGCTGCTCTATACCTTTTTCTCTCCCCAGCAGTCGAACTTGGTAACCCGGTCGGGCTCTCACCAACCAGAACGAAGATCGCGCCAGAGAGTAAGAGAATCGTTACGAAGCTCACCGCTCTGTTTTCGATTGATGCATTTGGTGGGGGTTTCCTGACGGATGCGCTGGTAGCGTATTGGTTTTTCCGGCGCTTTGGGATCGGTGAAGAGGGCCTTGGCGCCGTCTTCTTTGCGGTGCATATTCTCAACGCTGCGTCACACCTTGGAGCCGCATGGCTGGCACGCCACATCGGGCTTGTAAGAACGATGGTCTTTACTCACCTTCCTTCGAGCCTTTTTCTGATTGCGGTCCCCTTCGCACCCTCTTTTAAAATTGCGATCCTGCTATTCCTTTGCCGCGAATCGCTGGTCGAGATGGATGTTCCCACGCGACAGTCCTACGTCGCGGCGGTGGTTCGGCCGAATGAACGGACGTTTGCCAGTGGCTTGACCAACCTAGCACGCAATGTGTTTTGGGCAGTCGGTTCCAGCGTCGCGGGCTTGGTCATGCAGAACCTGGCATTCTCCGCGCCCCTCGTGATCGGCGGCGGAATAAAGGTCGCGTATGACGTGGCTCTGTATCGAGCGTTTCGGAAGCTCCGACCGCCAGAGGAACTAGAGCGACGCGCTACCTGAATAGCATGCATGCGACTACTGTGGCGACCGAAGCCGCACACCGCGCATTCAGCGGACTCGCGTCGTCATCCACAGAAACCGCGGGTTCGATGTTCCTTGATTCCCAATGCTTCAATCTGCCGACGCTTAGGCGAACATCGGCGCTGGTCACAGAATGGTCACAATAAATCGGCCCTCTTGACGAGTTAAGTTGTTGAGTGAAGGGGTAGTTAGGCCCGTTGATCGCAGCCCTGAAAAGGCTGGCGTCGGGGGTTCAACTCCCTCCCTGGCCACCATAAATAACTTCATTTCAATAGCTTGCGCAACATCGCTAACTTGTTACATCCTCTCACTTTAGGGCTGAATGGCTAAACTTGCGGCGACTGCAACTGCATAAGAAATAAGGACTTGTGAGGTGGTAGAGCTCAGCCCAGAAGGGCTTGGCGTCAGTGAGAAGGGAGCGTTTGTGTTTTACGATGTGTCGGCATTTGTGTTAATATACCGACATATTGTAAAAAGGCGCTATGGCCGTTTCGAAGGCAGAACTCGTAGCTCGCATGGTCAGAAAGGCCGGAGTATTCCGGCCGCGCGAACTGGATCGCGTTGGCATTGCCCGGCAGTATCTCCGAGAAGCAAAAGACCGCGGGCTAGTGCGGCAAGTGGGAAGAGGACTCTACGTCGCCGACGGCAGCCGGGTGACCGAGCACCATACTCTCGTGGAGGTTGCGAAACGCGTGCCGCATGGTGTCATCTGCCTGCTGTCGGCCCTCCGCTTTCACGGTCTCACGACGCAAGCACCCCATGAGGTTTGGATGGCCATCCCCCATAAGGCGCGTCGCCCCCGCGCCGAGTATCCGCCGATGCGGGTTGTGCATTTCTCCGGGGAATCTCTGTCCTATGGCATTGAGGAAAAGAAAATCGAAGGTATTACCGTGCGAGTCTTTGGTCCTGCAAAGACCGTCGCCGATTGTTTCAAGTACCGCAACAAGATTGGGCTAGAGGTGGCTCTGGAAGCGCTGCGCGATTGCTACCGGCAGCGGAAAGCCACGATGGATGAACTCTTCACAGCGGCGAAAGTCTGCCGGGTGGCACGGGTGATACAACCATACCTGGAGTCGCTTACGTGAAGAAACGCGTTGCAAATGTGTCGGCCTCCGTCCGGCAGCGATTGTTGAATCTAGCGACGGAGCGCAAAGAAGATTTTGGGCTCGTCGTGACCCGTTATGGACTGGAACGATTTCTATATCGACTTAGCGTTTCTCCCCATCGCGATTCATTTGTCCTCAAGGGTGCACTGCTCCTGCAACTCTGGACCGCGGAGACGTATCGTCCAACCCGAGATCTCGATCTGCTCGGGCGAGGAGTATCCAATGTCAGCTACCGGAAGATCTTCTCCGAAGTGTGCTCGCAAAAGGTGGAAGACGATGGCCTGACGTTTCCTCCGGACACGATTCGTGTGGAAAGAATTCGTGATGACGAAGCCTACGAAGGAGTTCGGGTACGGGTGGAAGCACGGCTTGGGGATGTGCGCGTTCCTCTTCAGATTGACGTCGGTCTTGGAGACACGATTGTTCCGTCATCAGAGGAGTTGGAATATCCCACGCTCCTTAAGTTCGCTGCGCCTAAATTGCATGCCTATTCCAAGGAGAGCGTTGTTGCAGAAAAGTTCGAAGCCATGGTCAAACTCGGTATGGCGAACAGCCGAATGAAAGACTTTTACGATCTCTGGGTGCTAGCGAAAAGGTTCGAATTCGAGAGTGCCACTCTCGCCGCGGCAATCCAGGCAACATTCAAAACGCGGCGTACGACCCTGCCGCGGTCTTCGCCGCTGGCGTTGCAGGCCGATTTTCATGAACTTCCAACGAAGCTGACGCAATGGCGAGCGTTTCTACGGAAGAGTGGGCTTAAAGCAGATTCTTCCCTGAAAGAAATTATCGAAGTCATTCGAGAGTTCGTAATGCCAGTCGTGAACGGCCTTTCGGAGAGGAACGCCGAAAACAAAGTGTGGCAGCCAGGCGGCCCCTGGGGGAAAGACCGAGGACTCTAGCTGTGCCCTTCCCATGTGTTTTTGTGCACATCGCTCCATGAGCACATGAGCATTGCTCTATAGGCGCGTAGTTCACGTGGTTAAAACGCCTGCCTGTCAGGCAGGAGAGGCCGGGGAGGCGAGTCCCGTCGCTCCTGCAACTTTCCGCCTGGAGGGATGTTTGATCGCGAAAACGGCCACACGCGATCGGTTGGTACCTTGCGTCCGGTTTGAATGTCATCCGGCGTGTTAGCGATAAATCCGTCATTTCTCATAACCCCATCTCATCCGATAAAGATCTTGCGTCCAACATTTGAGAAGTTTCTTTGTGGCGGCAGCAATGGCCCTTCAGCAGCGGTTGCTGCGATCGCAGGCATCATTTGCACCTTGCTGAGTGTCGCCTTGACAAGTTGACCTATTCGATTAGCCTAAAGAGGGGCGCAATTGTGGGGTGGCCAACATGGGTGCATCGTTTTGACCGGGCCCGACTGCATTCAATCTCTGCGCCGCCATTCGTGAAGAACGGCAGACCGAAACGAAAGCGTGAATCCACTTGTCTAGAAACCTCATCTTTTCTTGAGATAACAGGTAGCGACGGCCATGGATCCATCAACACAATTTTCCCTAGAAGACCTTGCGGAAGTTGAATCTTCGCAGAACGAATTGGGCCTCTTTCCCGGGGCATCTGTGCTCGGCATCCTGAGGCTGATTCTCGCCGGATCCTCGTTGCCCGAAGTCCTCGCGATTATTGCTCGGTTGGTTGAATCTCAGGGTAAGAACATGTTTTGTACGATCTGGCTTCCTGATGAGAAGGGAATCCAACTCCACTGTGTCGTGGCACCCAGTCTTCCTGGATTCAGTGCTCATGTGGGGCCCATGTTGGTCGGGCCCAAGGGGGCATCCTGCGGCACTGCCGTTTATCGGAGGGAGCCGGTGTATGTGACCGACATTCTGAGCGATCCTCTGTGGGATGACTATCGTGACCGGATGTCTCGTTATGGAATTCGTTCGGTTTGGTCCCGTCCCCTATTCACAAGCGAGGGTAGAGTCCTCGGCACCTTCGCGGTCCTCTATCGTGAACCGCGTAGTCCCAACAGCGGCGAGCTTCAGTTGATCGGTAATGCCGGCCACATTGCGGGAATCGCGATTGAGCGTCAGATTAAGAAACAAGAGTTACAGCATGAGCGTGATCGTTTGCGCTTGCTTCTGGAAATTACGAACAGCATGACTTCGAAGCTGGACCTTGCAGGTTTAGTAGAGGTGCTTTCGACGAATCTGCTGAGTGTGACGCGATGCGATTTTTGTGCGCTACTTCTGCCGGATGCTGATAACGGGCAATTACGGATAACCACCTTATACAACCCGGAGGCACGAGGTTCCCTCTGCGACGGGACGCTTATACCGGTCCATGGTTCGAGCTGTGACAAGGCTTTCAGGACCGGTAAGACTCAACACTTTCACAGCTTTGAGGAGGTTCGCGACGATCCCGAATATTTCGGCAGCAGCCTGGGTCGACCTTTTTATCAACGTGTAATGGCCGAAGGCCTGGTGTCGGGGTGCGATCTCCCGCTTATCGGCAGAAACGGCGTAGTGGGCGTGTTGGCCGCCCTAAAACGGTGCGAGCGGGCATTTGAGCGGGATGAAGTCGTCTTCCTCGAACAGGTGGCGCGTCAGGTAGCGGTTGCGGTTGAAAACGCATTGGACTACGAAAAGGCAGTAAGGGACAAGGAGAAAGAGACAACGCAAAGGCTCTACCTCGAAGAGGAAATTCGAGCCGAGTTTGGGGAAATCGTCGGAGACAGCCCTGCGCTGAAAACCGCTTTGAACCTGGTGTCGTTGGTGGCACCTACAGATTCGAGCGTGATGATCCTGGGGGAGACGGGAACCGGCAAAGAACTTGTCGCCCGTGCGATCCACAATCTAAGCAGTCGCCGGGAGCGCACCTTTATCAAGTTGAATTGCGCTGCAATCCCTCTTGGACTTCTGGAAAGTGAATTGTTCGGTCATGAAAAAGGCGCATTCACCGGAGCGATCGCGCAAAAAACCGGGCGCTTTGAGCTCGCCAACGATGGGACGCTCTTTCTGGACGAAGTTGGCGATATTCCTCTTGAACTTCAAGCAAAGTTGCTACGCGTCTTGCAAGAGCAGGAATTCGAGAGACTCGGCAGTAACCGCACGCATAAGGTTGATGTTCGCCTCATCGCAGCCACGCATCGTGATTTGGCTGCCATGGTGAAGCAAGGAACGTTTCGCGAAGACCTCTACTACCGACTGAGGGTATTTCCGATCAACGTCCCAGCTCTGAGGCAGCGCACGGAAGACATTTCGAAGCTCGTTTGGCACTTCACGGCCTTCTACGCGCGACGAATGAACAAGAGAATCGCCGAAATTCCTTCAGAGACGATGGATGCGCTGGTTCGATACCGCTGGCCGGGAAATGTTCGGGAATTGCAAAACTTTATAGAGCGAGCAGTGATCCTTTCTCTGCGTTCTACTTTGTGGGCCCCTGTTTCCGAACTGGAACCGTTTACCGGCCAGAAGGGATCACCTGTGTCCATCACAGGCCTTCAGGAGGTTGAACGCGAGCATATTCTCCATGCGCTCGAAGCAAGTGATTGGGTTATCGGCGGGCGAAATGGTGCGGCCGAGCGGCTCGGGATGAAGCGGACATCATTGGTTTACAGAATGAAAAAACTTCGCATCAAGCGTCCCGCGCCCTTTCAGGAAAAAAGCGCCTAGGACGGAGTCTGTCTTTGATCCCGTCTGCCGCGACATTTCTGGCGACGGGAACCCGTCAGTGGCGGAGATTGATCACAAGTTCGTCAGCGCTGGCGAAACACAAGTTGCCGTTCTTATCACAGCATCCTCAACCGACAGAATCCTTTAGGCTCCAATCCCTAGCACCGACTCTGAGGCTTCTTCCTTGGTCCGATGCGTGCTTCCGGAAGTGGGGCCTGAGCAGAAAGTTTAAACAGGAACGCGCTGTTCGCACCGCTACATCGGATGGCTGGTGTTGACTGGTCCAACTCATTGGTCTGTCGATAAGTATCAATCTCTGCGTTCCACAAACATAGGTAGTTGAACACCCAAAGGGAGGGACTGTCATGACAACTTATCATCATGCCAACGTCAGAGGGCAAAAGCTTTTCTATCGCGAAGCGGGGCCCAAGGACTCGCCGGCCATCGTGCTGCTACACGGCTTTCCGAGTTCGTCACACATGTTTCGTGACCTGATACCGCAATTGGCGGACAAATTTCACGTGATCGCTCCGGACTACGTGGGCTTTGGTTACAGCGATGCGCCCAGCCCGCAGGATTTCGAATATACGTTTGACAACTTGGCAGCGCACGTAGAGGACTTGCTGTTTAAGAATCTCGGCTTGAAGCAGTTCAGCGTCTACGTGCAGGACTACGGGGCGCCAGTCGGCTATCGAATTGCTTCGAAACATCCCACGGCCGTTCAAAGCATCGTGGTTCAGAACGGCAATGCATACGAGGAAGGTATCGGCCCTGCCTTCGACCCCATGAAGCCGTTCTGGGCGAATCGCAATTCCGAGACCGAGAAGCCCGTAGTCGCGCTCTTGACAAGAGACACCACCATATTTCAGTACACACATGGGGTGGAAGACCCGGCGCGAATCAGTCCGGATTCCTACACCCTGGACCAGTTCTTCCTTGATCGTCCTGGCAACGCGGCAATTCAGCTCGATCTTCTTTACAACTATCAGTCTAATATCGCCCTCTATGACCGTTGGCATGAGTACTTCCGCAAACGACAACCGAGGATGTTGATTCTCTGGGGTAAGAACGATCCTTTTTTCACGGTGGAAGGCGCGAAAGCGTATCAAAGGGATCTTCCCAACGCGGAACTGCACCTGATTGATACCGGACACTTCGCGCTGGAAGACTTCAGCGCTTTCATCGCAGAGCGGATGCGCAAATTTCTCGGTCAGAGCGCTGTACCGAGTAGCGCGACTGCGGCGTGAACCCGAGGGAAAAAAGACGAAACGTGGCATTGTTGGAACATGATGTGTGGGTCGATGGCTCATGTTGAAGAGAGCTAATTCTCGGCTTTGAACCAGGAGGAGATGTGGAACGTCGTAGATTTCTTGGTGCGCTTGCCGGTGCATCTCTAGGTTTTGGGCTCAAGGACCCTTTCACTGAATTTGCACGCGCGCAAAACACCGCACAAGCTGGCGCAAGTCTGTCTGGGCAGTCCTCGAAGATGAGTGAATTTCCCCAGAACTCAACCATAGTTTTGGTACATGGGGCGTGGGCCGACGGCTCGTGTTGGCGCAACGTCATGGTTCCCTTGGAGCAGCGCGGCCTGAAAGTCATCTGCGCGCCGATCCCGCTTACGTCCTTAACCAACGACGCTACCGCATTGAGTTGGGCACTCGAACGGACGACTGGCCCACTGGTTCTAGTGGGACACGCATACTCTGGCGCCGTGATCGCCGCCGTGCAGGAAGACCGAGTTAAGTCTCTAGTCTATATCGCGGCGCTCGCGCCGGATGAGAGCGAGACAGTAGCCAAAGTTTTCTATCGCGATCCCAAGCCCCCGGAATCCCCCAAGTTGGCTCCCGATTCCCACGGATTTATATGGATTCCAGACGGTGGTTTTCGCCAAGCGGTTGCACATAAGGCCTCTACCGATCAAATAGGCGTCGCGGCAGCCGTGCAACGGCCAATCGCGCTTAGGTGCATTCAGGAGCCGGCGCCTAAGCCAACTTGGAAAACCAAGCCTTCTTGGTTCCTAATTGCCGAAGAGGACCGCATGATCAATCCCAAGACGCAGCATTTCATGGCCGAACGCATGGACGCGCATATGTATTCGCAGCGTGTCGATCACAGCCCGATGTACTCGGAACCAAATCTCGTGATCGACGTGATCACGGAGGCAGCCCGTGAGACGCTCTTGCGATAGGTTCGTGGCGAATGAGCTTAATTTCTGATTAGACGAGGGCATGACATGCCCACTACAAAATCTGTCGCTATCGTGACCGGCGCAAGTCAAGGCATAGGACAAGCCACCGCACTCCGTCTTGCGCGGGATTTCTCAGTGATTGTGCTCGTTGCAAGGGAAAAGGAAAAGTTGGAGAAAACCGCAGCTGATGTAACAACTGTCGGGGCCTCACAGAGGACAAGATATTAAATGCCCAGATTGCTCTCGCTGAATGTCGGCATTCCGCGTGATGTTTCATGGAACGGTAAAAGTGTGCGTACCGCGGTCTGGAAATCTCCGGTCTTGGGACGACGGATGGCACGCAAACTCAATATTGACGGCGACGCGCAAGCGGACCTTGAGGGTCACGGCGGGGAACAGCGCGCGGTATTTGTCTATCAGATGGATTCCTACCATCACTGGGAACAGTTCCTTGGCCGCAACGATTTTACTTTCGGCCAGTTCGGGGAGAACTTCACCGTCGAAGGGCTTCTTGATGACGAGGTTTGCATCGGTGATCGATATAGCATCGGTGATGCGGTGTTTGAAGTGACACAACCGCGCGTGACTTGTTATCGCGTCGGTATCCGCATGAATGAACCTCGTATGCCAGCCCTGCTTGTAGCACATCGAAGACCCGGGTTCTACTTCCGCGTCTTGCAAGAAGGAAAAGTGGGTGCGGATGACGAGATTTTAAAAGTCGCGGATGGGCCAGAGCGAGTGACGGTTGCCGGCTTGGATGCTCTGCTGTATTTGCCGGGACATTCTCGCGAACAACTAGAACAGGCACTCCGCATACCAGCACTAAGCCGGGGCTGGCAGTCTTCCTTCCAGGCAATGCTCGAGCAAGAGTCGGATTCCAAAAGTGTGCAGGGGAATGCGGGACTTGCCAATGAAGAACAAGCGCCAGCTTGGCCGGGTTTCAAGCAGATGCGGGCGGCCCAGATTCGCAAGGAGAGCGATAGCGTGACTTCGTTTGTTTTTGCGCCGGTCGACGGACAACCTCTTCCTCTCTTCCAGCCCGGTCAATTTGTTGTCTTGAGGTTGCATGTCGATCCACACACCCCTCCGGTCCTGCGCAACTATTCATTGTCTGATTTGCCAGCAGCCGATCACTTCCGCATCAGCGTGAAGAGCGAATTGCATGGGATCGGGAGTTCGTTTCTGTGCAATCGTGTTCGCGAAGGCGATGTATTGGATGTCAGTGCGCCGCGAGGAAGCTTCACTCTGCAGCCCGACAAGAATCCTGTGGTTCTGCTCAGCGCTGGGGTGGGCGCAACTCCCGTTATGTCAATGCTGCACGCCCTGGCAGCGGAAAAATCGCAACGTCAGGTCTGGTGGATCTACGGGGCGCGCGATCGGGCCAATCATCCATTTGCAGAAGAGTCGCGCTCACTATTGACGCGCCTATCCCTGGGGCGAAGGTACGTTGTATACAGCAAGCCTGATGTCACCGACCAAGCGGGGATAGACTTCGATGCCTCCGGGCACATTGATACCGCTCTGCTACAGAAGATTGGCGTATCGCGCAATAGTGATTTCTATCTTTGTGGTCCATCTTCGTTCTTAGATAACATGCGCAATGGGTTACGAGATTGGGGCGTGCTCGCGAAGAACGTTCACATGGAGGTCTTCGGCGCCCTTGAGGGCATTACGCCTGGCATGGCGCGGGCAGAGCGCACTCCCCACTTGCCAGCAGGTCTCCCCGGAACTGGCCCCTCGGTTTCATTTGCGCGTAGCGGGCTTACCGCCGCGTGGGACCGCAGGTTCGGAAGCCTGCTCGAATTGGCGGAAGCATGCGATGTTCCAGTTCGGTGGTCGTGTCGAACTGGAGTGTGTCACACCTGTATGACTGGCCTGATTGGCGGATCGGTCACATATCAACCCGAGCCACTTGAGAGTCCAGTTCCCGGAAACGTGCTGGTGTGCTGCTCACGACCAGACGCAGACCTGATTCTTGATCTTTGACGGGAAAGGGTAGCAAGTGTCGCAGTACGAGCGAGAGGCAGTCATCAGGTGGGAGCTAGGAGGCGCGGTCGACTGCCTGCGCTTTCATTGGCCCGAGTATCTGATGGAAGCCGGCGAGGTCGGATTGTACTTATTTCTCACATGCGTTTTTGCAAGTTTATTGCTCTACCCAGCTTCGCCAATCCGGCGCTTCGTCAATACCACGATCGAACTACGTGCGCTGATGGGACTGGCGGTTGGGGCGACGGTGCTTGCGATTGTGATCAGTCCGTGGGGCAAACAATCGGGAGGTCACTTCAATCCGGCACTCACCTTGGCTTTTTATCGACTAAGCAAGATGTCGTTGGCGGATGCGGTCCTTTATATCGTGGCGCAGTTCGCTGGCGCGATTGCAGGAGTGTGTGTTGCCCGGTATGTGCTGCCGGAGACATTTGGACACCGAGCAATCAGGTACGCGGTCACCGCACCAGGTGCTCGCGGCAGCGCCGTGGCTTTCATCGGTGAACTGGCGATCTCTTGTGTTCTGATGTCAACCATACTCGTCGCGTCGAATCGCGAAACCCTGGCGCGCTACACACCATACTTCGTCGGTCTCCTGTACGCGATCTTCATAACCATGGAATCGCCACTTTCCGGAATGAGCATGAATCCTGCCAGAAGCTTCGGACCAGCGTTGCATGTGAGCTACTGGCACGCAATCTGGCTCTATTTCACCGCGCCAACCCTGGGGATGCTTATCGCCGCCGAAATATTCCTGCGCGCGCGCGGAGGAGTTCCTCCCTTCTGCGCAAAACTGCATCACGACAACAATAAACGGTGCATCTTCCGCCACGGGCCTACGCCGAGATCCACCGAACCTATCTGAGGAGGACAATTAAATGCGAACCGCGAACAAGATTTCAACAGCTGAATCAGCTACAAAGACAACCATTGAAGACTTCGACGTGGTTATTCTCGGGGGTGGCACAGGTTCCACGGTTGCGGCGTGGACTTTTGCCGGCGAAGGCAAGCGAGTTGCCGTCATCGATCGCAAATATATTGGCGGATCGTGCCCCAACATCGCCTGCCTGCCAAGCAAGAACATCATCCACAGCGCTAAGGTGGCGTCGTACTTTCGTCGGAGCAAAGAGTTTGGCATCAATGAGAACGGCTTCACCATTGACATGTCGAAGGTCCGGGAGCGCAAACGCAAAATGGTAACCGGCCTCAATGACATGTATCTGGAAAACTACAACAACACAGGAGCAGAGTTCATTCGAGGAACAGGCCGGTTCATCGCTCCGAAAGCCATAGAGGTCACTCTTCCCGACGGTACCATCCGTCAACTGCGCGGCATGAACGTGATCGTCAGTACCGGTACACGGGCCGCAGTGGGAGCAATTCCTGGCTTAGCGGCAGCCCAGCCGCTCACGCACATCGAGGCACTCGAACTCGACCAAATTCCTGAACATCTGCTGGTGATCGGTGGCGGCTACGTCGGCATCGAGCTTTCCCAAGCCATGCGACGTTTCGGCAGCAAGGTAACGTTAATCGATCGCAACCCGCGGTTGATGCAGAAAGAAGACCAAGACGTATGCGATGGTCTTCGCAGCCTGCTTGAGAACGAGGGCATCGACATTCTTCTGAATGTTGGGATTAAGCGGGTGTCAGGGAAATCGGGCGACTCCGTAAGTGTCGTTATCGAACAGAACGGAATTGAGAAAACCTTAAAGAGTAGTCATATATTGATGGCCGCCGGCCGTACTCCTAATACCGAAGGACTTGGGCTGGAGATCGCTGGCGTTGAACTCACCGACCGCGGATACCTCAAGGTCAATGAGCGATTGCAGACGACGGCACCTAGCGTTTGGGCAATCGGCGAGGTTGCTGGCAGCCCACAGTTTACACACATCAGTGTGGACGATTTTCGGGTCGTCCACGCTGATCTAACCGGCGGAAACCGCATTACGACTGGCCGGCAAGTTCCGTACTGTTTATTTACTGACCCCGAACTCGCTCACATCGGCTTGCATGAAACAGACGTGCAATCGCAGAATGTTTCGTACCGCTTGTTCAAAGTTCCGATGGAAGCAAACCTGCGTGCACGCACTCTCTCCGAAACGCGAGGATTTCTCAAGGCCGTGGTAGAGGCCGAAAGCGATCGCATCCTCGGCTTCACCGCTTTCGCTGTTGGCGCTGGGGAGATTATGTCAGCGGTACAGATTGCGATGATCGGAGGAGTACCCTACACCGCCCTTCGGGACGCTGTCCTGACGCATCCGACGCTAACAGAAGGACTGTTAGCGCTGTTCTCATCGGCACCGACGGTCCACGATGTTGTGGATGCAACCTCGACGACCGCCGCGTAAGACTTTCCGCTTAAGCATTCCCAACGAAAGGGAGGAGTTATGGGACTGTCATGGCAGCAAGGTCCGTTATCGTCGGGAGCAATCGGCCGATTTCTCTTGCCTGATCCGCTACCCAAGAAACTTTTGTACGTTGAGCCATTGCGGCGGCGGATGCGCGTGCGCTTCGGCGGAAACTGGATCGCCGATAGCGAGAACGTTCTCCTGCTGTTCGAGCCGGGCCACTATCCGATGGCCTATTTTCCGGAGACCGACATCTCTCCAAATATTCTCCAAGGTACCGAGCATACAACCCAGCATCCCGATCTTGGCCCCACTTCCTGGTACAAGGTCCGAGCTGGTGACAAGAATGCCGCGCGGGGAGCCTGGCAGCACATCGCCCTGCCCGCGTACGCAAGCGAGTTGCAGGGACGGGTTGCGTTCGCTTGGCCCTCCATGGATGCCTTCTACGAAGAGGACGAACGGATCGTAGGTCATGCCGCCGACAGCTATCATCGCATCGATATCCGGCAGACATCCCGTCATCTTGTCGTTCGCCATGGTGACCGCATCATTGCCGACACGAAACGGCCCGTGGTTCTCTACGAGTCCGGCTTCGCTCCGCGTTGGTATGTTCCACGTGCCGATGTCGATGAGTCTGCGCTCACTCCCGTCGAACGCCAGACCTTTTGCCCGTACAAGGGGCTATGCAGCTATTACAAGATCGGTGACGCACATCTAGCGGTATGGTCATATCCTGAGGCATATCCCGAGGTCGGCCGCATCTCCAACTTCTTGTCATTCGAGCCAGACATTGTCTCAGTACAGCTCGATGGCAAACAGCTATATCTTGAGCCGGGACAGACGGTAATTCCACACGGCCCCGATCGCGAACTAACCGTCGCCGAAGTGCTCCCCCGCCGCAAGTCGGCATGAGTGGATGTAGAGGAGACATAACCGTGAGTACACCAACGTTTTCAATCGAAGTCGTCACGCTGCCGGTGAGCGATGTCGAGCGAGCGTTGCGATTCTATGTCGATCGGGTTGGCTTCACGCTTGATGTCGACTATTCGCCGAACGACATATTCCGCGTCGTGCAGCTCACTCCATTAGGTTCGAGCTGTTCGATCCAGATAGGTAACGGACTCACCGACGCGCCTGTCGGTTCACTTCGCAACGTCTATCTCGTCGTCGCCGACCTCGCGGCCGCGCGGAACCGCCTGCTCGAACGTGGGGTCGACGTTGGTGAGATCCGGCACAAGACGCCCATTGGAGCTTGGAATGGAGGTTTCGCTCCGGGGCTCGACCTAGCGCGGGGAGACTATGCCAGCTTCGCCAACTTCTCCGATCCGGATGGCAACGGTTGGGTGCTACAAGAACGGGGCTACCGCAATGTGCGAGATGGCGTGAAGCTTGGTGATGACAACCATGCGCAGCGCAGCTGAAATACCCAGGAGAAGAGAGCCGAACAATATCTCGGTGCAGCTACTCGAGCCGACGCTTAGGCGAACATCGGCGCTGGTCACAGAGTGGTCACAAAACTGGGGCCACCTTGACCAATTAAGTTGTTGATTGAAAAAGGGTTTAGGCCCAGAGAATCCAGCCCTGAAAAGGCTGGCGTCGGCGGTTCAACTCCGTCCCTGGCCACCACAATCTAAAGCGGTTAAGCCAGTTTCAGCGTTTTTCCGTAGCCCGTCGCTAGCCCGTTTTTCAATTTACCAACTCCCGTCGCTAGCCCGTTTTTCAATTTACCAACTCCGGTCGAACACCCATTGCATCGAGCATTGTGCCCTGAGCCGCGAGCCGATCCGCGCTCACGCTCTGGCTGTAAAGTTGGAGCGTCGTGTGGACGTCGCTGTGCCGCAACAAACCCTGAACAACTTTCGGGTTTGTCCCAACGCTGACGAGGAATGACGCCAGCGAGTGCCTCAGGTTGTGGAAGCCAAACCTGCGTTGGTCATCAGCCGTGAGAATCCCGACCTTGACCGCCGCTGGCCTGACATGGTCCTCAACCAGAATGCTGGCACTGCGAGGCTGCTTGCCTTTCATCCGGGCACTGGCGAAAACCCAATCTCCCGGTTGTGAGTATGGCGTCGCCTGATGCCAGTCCTGCATGAACCCTGCAAGAAGAGGATGCATGGGAACTGGAGCCTTCGACGCTTTGCTCTTGGGCTTACCAACCCTGCTTGCGATCCACGTGCGACGAACAAAGATTTGCTGCTTGAGAAAGTCCACGTCCTGCCACTGCAAGCCGAGGCACTCGGAAACTCTCAGCCCAGTTGCTGCGGCCAAGAGCGTTAGCGTGCGCTCAGGTTCAGGCAGCGTCATAAGCAAATCGAAAGCCTGCTTCGGTGTCAGAATCAGGGCTTCGTACTCGCTCGTGGTTTTGCAGCGGACAAAGCGAAGTGGGTTCGATGCCTCGTCGCGAGGAATCAGACCGTACCGCATGCCGCTCTTGTAAACGAGCGACATCACTCGCCGCATCTTGTCCACCGTGGGATTCTCCAACTGCTCGTCCTTCTTCACCGCCTTCAACCACTGCTCGATCTCCAACGGCTCGATACCTAGCGCAACGCACTTGCCCCAACCGAGGGACAAGGCGGGTCTTCAGCATGCGCTTATATCTTCCGATGGTGGTGTGGGACTTCGGATCGACCGCGTCGCTCTGATCGCCGAGTTCGTGCTGAATGTAATGCTCGGCAAGATCGCTGAACTTCACGGCTCCTCGAAAGTCCGGAGTGTTGACGTTGAGATGCTGCCGCTGGACTTCCATCCAGGCGGACGACTCGCTCGGGAACTCGCGCACTGATCCCACCGGGACTTTGTGCTCAACACGCTTGCCGTCAGTCTTTCTGGTCGTCTTGAAACGCAGCACCCACATTTTGCCGCTCTTTCGTTTTTCAACCTTTAACCATCCACGTGCCATTCTCTAGCTCCTTTTGGCCGTGGAAGGCTGCTGGCTAGGATTATGTTCGCTAGGCTGGGCAAAGGCACGCGAAAGTTCAGAGAGGCGGAAACGCCAGATTCTGCGTTGGCCGGA
>WNGO01000728.1_pt1 | contig 20379 bp, 20 predicted proteins | sample 5400511 | NCBI WGS metagenome assembly WNGO01 (sample SAMN13153380, study PRJNA577476) | soil metagenome | isolation source: 20 cm soil or saprolite under Garry oak tree replicate 2 | place: USA:California | collected 2016-06-15 | reverse complement strand
ACATCTCTTTCTGCATCCATCTGATGTTCTGCGCCAAGAACATCGAACGGATCGGCGACCACGCCACCAATATCGCGGAAACCGTGTTCTATATGATCGAAGGACAGCAGATTCTCGACAAGCGCCCGAAAGGCGACATGACCACGTTCGCCACGACGGTACCTGGCAACTGAAAAATTGTTTTCGAGCGAAGTGGAGTTCGCGTGAAGAAAACGCGTCAAAACAAGGGATAGCGTTTTCGAGCGAAGTGGAGACCGGTTCGCGTGAAGAAAATGCGTCAAAACAACAGAGAAGGCTGAAGCATATGAGCGCGCGCATTCTGGTGGTGGAAGACGAGGAGGCGCTGACCACGCTGTTACGCTACAACCTCGATGCCGAAGGCTACGACGTTGAAACGGTGGGACGCGGCGACGATGCCGACACAAGATTGAAGGAGCGCGTTCCCGACCTGATCGTTCTCGACTGGATGCTGCCCGGCCTGTCCGGGATCGAACTGTGCCGCCGCTTGCGGGCGCGCCCCGAAACCAGGCAGTTGCCGATCATCATGCTGACCGCGCGCGGCGAGGAAAGCGAGCGGGTCAGGGGCCTTGCGACCGGCGCCGACGATTACATCGTCAAGCCGTTCTCGGTGCCGGAACTGCTGGCGCGGGTGAAAGGTCTGTTGCGGCGCGCCAGCCCCGAGCGGCTCGCCACCGTGCTCAGCTATGGCGACATCGAGCTCGATCGCGAGAAGCGCCGCGTCGCCCGTTCGGGGCGTCCGATCGATCTCGGCCCGACGGAATACCGGCTCCTGGAGTTTTTTCTGGAACATCCGGGCCGGGTGTTCAGCCGTGAGCAACTGCTCGACAGCGTTTGGGGCCGCGACATCTATATCGACGAGCGCACCGTCGATGTGCATATCGGTCGGTTGCGCAAATTGCTCAACCCCGGCCGCGAGCAGGATCCGATCCGCACGGTGCGCGGCGCCGGCTACGCGCTCGATGATCGGTTCGCCAAGGTGGAGTAAGATCACAATCGATCGTCGTCCCTGCGAAAGCAGGGACCCATAGCCACCGGTCTCAATTTTGCGAGAGCTGAAGCGCCAGCCGAGTCCAACCACCAACATTTGTGGTTATGGGTCCCCGCATGCGCGGGGACGACATTGATGGAGCAGCTACCTTGTCTGTTTCGGTGGCTGGCGGCGGCGGTCGCCGGCCGGCTGATAGGCGATCCGCGAGTGATACGCGCAATAGGGCAGGCTGGTCAGCGCCTTGCCGCCGCAGAAGAAGAATTCCGAACTGGCGGGATCGCCGATCGGCCAGTGGCAGGTGGCCTCGTTCAATTCCAGTAGCGACAGCCGCTGGCTGATCGGCACCACGTTATCGTAGGCGACGGGATCCGGCTCGAGTTCAACTTCGAACGCATGGGCCAGCGCCGTGTTGCCGCGCGACGCCGGACGCGCGACCCGCATCATGTGCCTTTCCGGCCGTGCCTTGCGCTGGCGCGGCGCCGCCGAGGAGGGGCTCTTGGCGCGGCCGGAAAGGCCCAGCCGGTGGACTTTGCCGATCACGGCATTTCGGGTCACATTTCCAAGTTCGGCGGCGATCTGGCTGGCCGAAAGCCCGCCTTCCCAGAGTTTCTTCAATTGCTCGACGCGATCGTCAGTCCAGGTCAATACTGTCATGGCACTCTTTCCTTCGCCTCGCACTGGCCAAATGTGGGACAGCGCGGTGATGCCAAATCTGTCAAAATCCCTGCGGGCAGAATCCCTTAGCCCTCGCCGGGCGCAGCGATTGCGCCCGAACGTGTACGCCGAACGGTTGGACTTAGAGGATCAGAACTGCCGCACGAGATGTCGTACCCAACAGGACAGAGGCTACAATATGGCGTGACTCCGGCGCAAGAGTCCGCGTCGGTGCGTCCACATATTCCGTCATCTAAGCATTGCAATTGGATTTTTCCACGGCATCGAAAGGTTAACGGGGCGGGCTGCCCGCCGCGTGACCGGTTGACACTTATCGCCGTGCGCATAGAATGTTCACACGTGCCGCCCCGAAAAGGCGGCACGTTTTGTTTTTCCGGGCTCGGCTGTTGATGCGATCGCGCCAATGCGCGCATTGTAGCCGGGCCTAACCCTCAGTGATCGCCATGACCAACAGCGCGACGTCGCATCTGCTTCCCGTATTCGCCCGGGTGGATCTCGGTTTCGAGCGCGGCGAAGGCGCCTGGTTGATCGCGACCGACGGCGAGCGCTATCTCGATTTCACCTCCGGCGTCGCGGTGAATGCGCTGGGCCATGCGCATCCTCATCTGGTCGCGGCGCTGCAGGAGCAGGCGACAAGGCTTTGGCATATGTCGAACCTGTTCAGGAGCCCGGACGGCGAGCGGCTCGCGGCACGGCTGTGCGAACAAAGCTTTGCCGACTTCGTGTTTTTCGCAAATTCCGGCGCCGAGGCGATGGAATGCGCGATCAAGATGACCCGCAAGTATCACGCCGCCAAAGGCCACGCGGAGCGCTACCGGATCGTCACCTTCGACGGCGCGTTTCACGGGCGGACGCTGGCGACGCTGGCCGCGACCGGCTCGCCAAAATATCTCGAAGGTTTTGGGCCGCCGGTCGATGGCTTCGACCAGGTGCTGTTCGGCGACCTCGAAGCCGTCAAGAAGGCAATCGGCCCGCACACCGCGGGCATTCTGATCGAGCCGCTGCAGGGCGAAGGCGGCGTGCGCGCCGCACCGCATGCGTTCTTCAAGGCGCTGCGCCAGCTCTGCGACGATAACGGCCTGCTGCTGATCTTCGACGAGGTGCAGACCGGCATGGGGCGCACCGGCGAGCTCTTTGCCTACAAGCGCATCGGCGTCACACCTGACCTGATGTCGCTGGCGAAAGCCCTCGGCGGCGGTTTTCCGATCGGCGCCTGCCTGGCGACGTCAGAAGCTGCCTCCGGCATGACGCCGGGGTCGCACGGCTCGACCTTCGGCGGCAACCCGCTTGCGGTTGCGGCCGCGAACGCGGTGCTGGACGTCATGCTGAAGCCCGGTTTTTTCGAACACGCGCAGAAGATGTCGCTATGGCTCAAACAGAAGCTGGCCTCGGCGGTCGATCGCCATCCCAAGATACTCGCCGAAGTGCGCGGCGAGGGACTGCTGATCGGCCTGAAGGCGGTGGTGCCGTCGGGCGATCTGGTGACGGCGCTGCGCGAGCAAAAGCTGCTCACCGTGGGCGCGGGCGAAAACGTGGTCCGGTTCCTGCCACCGTTGATCGTGACCGAGGCGGAGATCGAGGAATCCATAGCACGGCTCGAGCGCGCCTGCGTGGCACTTTCCAGCGGTCAGTTGAAGCGGGCGGCGGGGCAATGAGCAAAGCCCTGCGCCATTTTCTCGATCTCAACGAGATCCCGACCAAGGAGTTGCGCAACATGCTCGCCTCAAGCGTCGCCATGAAGGCGAAGCTGAAGGGGCATGGGAAGCCAAAAAAGCCGCTCGAGGGCAAGACGCTGGCGATGATTTTCGAAAAGCCCTCGACCCGTACCCGGGTGTCGTTCGACGTCGGCATGCGCCAGCTCGGCGGTGAATCGATCATGCTGACGGGTGCGGAAATGCAGCTCGGCCGCGGCGAGACCATCGCCGACACCGCGCGGGTGCTGTCGCGCTACGTTGACGCCATCATGATCCGGATTCTCAACCATGATGCGCTGCTGGAGCTCGCCGCGCACGCTACCGTGCCGGTCATCAACGGCCTGACGCGACGCTCGCATCCCTGCCAGGTGATGGCGGATCTGATGACGTTTGAGGAACATCGCGGTCCGATACATGGCCGCACCATCGCCTGGACCGGCGATGACAACAATGTGCTGGCATCGTGGGCGCATGCGGCGGAGCGCTTCCGGTTCAATCTGCGCGTTGCGACGCCGCCGCAGCTCGCGCCGAACAAATCGATGAAGGAGTGGATCAAGGCGACGCAGGCGCCGATCGTGCTTGGCAACGATCCGGAGGCCGCGGTGCGCGGCGCCGATTGCGTGGTCACCGATACCTGGTTCTCGATGGGCGACAAGGACGGCGAGTACCGCCACAATCTCTTGAAGCCGTATCAGGTCAACGCCAAGCTGATGTCGCTGGCGAAGCCCGACGCGCTGTTCATGCATTGCCTACCCGCCCATCGCGGCGACGAGGTCACCGACGAGGTGATCGACGGCCCGCAATCGGTGGTGTTCGACGAAGCCGAAAATCGCCTGCACGCGCAAAAGGGCATCCTGGCGTGGTGTTTTGAGGCGGTGGCGTAGCGGCGCTTCCACGAGTCGTAGCTGCGGAACAGAACTCGTGTCCCGGACGCGGTGCAGCGCTCTTAACGCTACGCCGCAGAGCCGGGACCCACTCGATAAGATGGACCCCGGCTCAGCAGCGCACCGCTTCGCGCTGCGCAGCGTCCGGGGAACGCGAACCATTTTCACCCTTCTGCAGGGGTTTCGATTTCCGCCCGCTGACCCCAGATAAAGCGCCATGATCTCACAATCTCCCGACACCAAAACCTCAATTGAACCCCCGATCCGTGCGCCGTCGGCTGTTCCGGTTGACGACGCGGTGCTGCCGTTCGAGGTCGATGCGCTCGATCTGCGCGGCCGCCTGACCCGGCTCGGCCCCGCGCTCGACGATGTCCTGGCCAAGCACGATTATCCCCCACCGGTCGCCAAGCTGCTCGGCGAGGCGATCGTGCTGACGACGCTGCTCGGCTCGTCGCTGAAATTCGAGGGCCGCTTCATTCTGCAGACCCAGACCGATGGTCCGGTGTCGTTCATGATCGTCGACTTCCAGGCGCCGGATCGCTTGCGCGCCTATGCGCGGTTCGATGCGAAGCGGCTCACGGAGGGCCAGGATTCCGGCGCGTTGCTGGGACGCGGGCATCTCGCCATGACCATCGATCAGGGGCCGGACATGAGCCGCTATCAGGGCATGGTGGCGCTCGAAGGCGGCAACCTGGAAGACGCCGCGCACGAATATTTTCTGCGCTCGGAACAGATTCCGACCAGGGTGCGGCTTGCGGTCGGTGAGGAATGGCGCGGCGGCGAGGGCCCAAGACATCGCTGGCGCGCCGGAGGAATGCTGCTGCAATTCATCCCGAAAGCGCCGGAGCGGGCGCGGCAGGCTGACTTACATCCGGGCGATGCGCCGGAGGGCAGCGTCGCTCATACGGTGGCGGAGGACGACGCCTGGATCGAAGGCCAGTCCCTGATCTCGACCGTCGAGGACGTCGAGCTGATCGATCCTGATCTTTCGGGCGAGCGGCTGTTGTACCGGCTGTTTCATCAGCGCGGCGTTCGCGTGTTTCACCCGCTGCGGCTCCGTGCGCAATGCTCGTGCTCGCGCGAGGCCGTCGCCTCCATGCTCGCGAGCTTCGCGCCGAAAGACCGCGCCGAGATGGTGAAGGACGGCAAGGTCGTCGTGACCTGCGAGTTCTGCTCATCGGTCTATCAATTCACGCCGCAAGAAGCCGGCGTGGAGTAGGCCTTGCTATCATCACCCGCGAAAGCGCATGCCGTAACCCTTGACTAATTTCTGAATTTCAGGCGACGCTAATCGTCATTGCGAGCGAAGCGAAGCAATCCACAGCCAGAGCAACGGTGACAACGGATTGCTTCGTCGCGGAGCCTGTCATCGGGCGCGCATTCGCGCGACCCGTTGGCTCCTCGCAATGACGGTCTTCGATCCGATACCGCTCGCAAAGACGAAGGCGTGGTGGCCACATCCTCACATGTCATCGCCCGGCTTGACCGGGCGACCCAGTATTGCAGAGGCGTTAGCGATGGACGCGAAAGGCCGCAGCGTACTGGATGCCCCGCCGGAGCCTGTCATCCGGCCGGCCAAAAGGCCGGACCGGTTGGCGGGGCATGACGAGCGCCTGTCAATTCAACACCCGCCTGCCGTCGGGGCTGTCGAGCGAGAATGTCGGAACGTCGATCTCGAATCGCTCGCCGCTGTCGCTCACCATCTGGTAGCGGCCGGTCATGAAGCCGGAGGCGGTCGGAAGCGGCACGCCGCTGGTGTATTCGAAGCGCTCGCCGGGCGCGAGCACCGGCTGCTCGCCGACCACGCCTTCGCCGCGGACTTCCTGCTTGCGGCCGGTGGCGTCGGTAATGATCCAGTGCCGCGTCCGCAGTTGCACCGTCTCCTCGCCGGTGTTGGTGATGACGATGGTGTAGGACCAGAAATATTGACCCTTTTCGACCGACGAGCGTTCCGGCAGGAAGTTCGGTTCGACGGTGACCTCGATCTGGCGGGTAACGGCGCGGTACATGCGGACTATGCTTTCGAAATTGTGGAGCATCCTAGCGAAAAGTTCAGGCGGAACCAAATCGATCGCTGGCCGTCATAACGGCGTCGATATCGCCCGGATCCAAACCGTCGTTTCAACATAGTTCCGGCCTAAAGCGCGCCCGCGCGGTCCACCACATTATCTTTGCTTGCAGGTTACGGGCCGATACTATCTTTCGCTCAGGGCTCAAGACGGTGCCAGATGACGTCCATTGCCGATCGGATTTCCGGACCACCTCTCGCGGCCGAAGCGAATGCAATCGCGCGGGACGCCGCGGCCGCGCCGCCGCCCGCCATCTCGCTTCCGGTCGGCGCCGAACGCGAATTGCGGCTTGATCTGTTTCGCGGACTGGCGCTGTGGCTGATCTTCATCGACCATTTGCCGCCCAATCTTTTGACCTGGTTCACGATCCGCAATTACGGGTTCTCCGACGCCACCGAAATTTTCATTTTCATCTCCGGCTACACCGCGGCGTTCGTCTATGGACGCGCGATGCTCGAGTCCGGCTTCGTGGTCGCAACCGCGCGCATCCTGCGGCGGGTCTGGCAGATTTATGTCGCGCACGTGTTTCTGTTCACGATCTTCCTCGCCGAGATTTCCTATGTCGCCACCCGTTTCGAGAACCCACTCTACTCGGAAGAAATGGGAATCATGGATTTTCTCAAGCAGCCGGACGTCACCATCGTCCAGGCGCTGCTGCTGAGATTTCGGCCGGTCAACATGGACGTGCTGCCGCTCTACATCGTGCTGATGCTTTTTCTTCCCGTGATCCTCTGGCTGATGAAGTGGCGAGCCGACGTCGCGCTGGCGCTGTCGGTCGCGCTCTACGCCATCACCTGGCAATACGACTGGTATCTATCGGCCTACCCGAACGGTTTCTGGGCCTTCAACCCGTTCGCCTGGCAATTGCTGTTCGTGTTCGGCGCATGGTGCGCGCTGGGCGGTGCCAGGCGCATGTCGCGGATCCTCTCGTCGCCGATCACGCTGTGGATTTGTTTCGCCTATCTGTTTGCGGCGTTCTGCGTCACGCTGACCTGGTATTTCCCGCAACTGGGTCATCTGATGCCGCGCCGGGTCGAGCAGTGGATGTATCCCATCAACAAGACCGATCTCGACGTCCTCAGGTTCGCGCATTTCCTGGCGCTGGCGGCCATTACCGTCCGCTTCCTGCCGAAGGACTGGCCCGGATTGAAATCCGTCTGGCTGCGGCCGCTGATCCTGTGCGGCCAGCATTCGCTGGAGATTTTCTGCCTCGGCGTATTCCTGGCGTTCGCGGGGCACTTCCTGCTGGCCGAGATCTCCGGCGGCGCCGGGATGCATTTCGTTGTCAGTATTTCCGGAATCCTCATCATGTCTGCCATGGCGTGGGTGATTTCGTGGTACAAACACTCCGCCGACAAGGGTGCATCGCGAACAAAAAGCACCGGCGGCAACGCTGATATGGCGGGAGGGGGCTCATGAAGTCCGATTCGGGGGCCATCCTGGCCGTGATGCTGCTGGCCGGTCTTCTGACCGCCGCACCCGCGCGCGCCGAGGATGCCCCCGCAAGCTGCGAAGTCCCGGCTTACCTGCTGACAAGCGAAAGCTCGCTTGCCAAGGTCGCGGAAGCCGTAAAAAGCGGCCATCCGCTGGATATTCTGGTGGTGGGCAGCCGCTCGTCCACCATCAATACATCGGACGGAAGCGCCTATCCCGGCCGGTTGCAGGCGATGCTGCGCGATAAATTGCCCACCGTCCCGGTGAACGTATCCATAGAACTACAGGTCAAGAAAACCGCCGGGGAGGTCGCCGGCGGGCTCGGTAAGCTAGTGGAGGCTAAAAAGCCTACTTTGGTTATCTGGCAGACCGGCACCGTCGATGCTATGCGATCCATCGATCCCGATGATTTTCGTGCCGCAGTCGGCGAAGGAGTTGCTGCGCTGCAAAACGCCGGAGCCGACGTGGTTTTGATGAATTTGCAATATAGCCCGCGCACGGAAACGATGATTTCTGCGTCGCCCTACCTGGATAACATGCGCGTGGTGGCGCAGCAGTACAATGTTCCGCTGTTCGACCGTTTCGCCATCATGCATCAATGGCACGACCAGGGGGACTTCGACCTGTTCAGCACATCGCACGGCATCGACCTTGCCAAGCGCGTGCACGATTGCCTTGGCCGCGCGCTGTCGCAGTTTGTAATCGAAGCGGCTCATCTTAAGCCAGCCCAGCAGAATTGAGGATCAAGCGTTAATGAGTTTCTACCGCCCTTTTTTCAGAGCCACAGCGCTGGCCGTGCCCGCGGTCGCGGCGCTTGTGCTGCTGACTCCGGCGTCGATTTTGCCCCCCCGCGCGCAAGCAGCCGAGGCTGCCCAGCAGACCACCTCATCTGACGCCGTCAAATCTGACCCCGCCAAATCCGACAGCGTAAAGCCGTCCGCGGCACAAACGACCGGCGCGACCGGCCCCGGCAATGTCGCGGCGGTCGACCAGGCAAATCCCTCGGGGCAAAAGAGTCTCACCGCCAAGGCGATTGAAAGGGTCAAGGAGGTCGCGAAATCGGCCGGCGACATTTTCAGCCGTGTTCCGTGCCTGCCGCCGAAGCGCGGCGCCAAATCGATGGGATCGCTGCCGCATGTCGCGAGCAAGCTGGCCTCGGGGGACCCGGTGGTCATCATCGCGTTCGGATCGTCTTCGACGGTCGGTTACGGCACGACCTCGCCTGAATTCACCTATCCCAACCGGCTGGCGGCGCAGTTGCACCGGCAATACCCGACCGCCGACATTACCGTCATCAATCGCGGCCAGGGCGGCGAAGACGCGCCCGAAATGATGAAGCGGCTGCAGACAGCCGTGCTCGACATGAAGCCGGATCTCGTGATCTGGCAGGTCGGCACCAATGCCGTGCTGCGCAATCTCGATCCGGCGGAGACGGCAAAGCTGGTGGAGGAGGGCATCGCGCGCATTCAGGCCGCTGGTGCCGATCTCGTGCTGGTCGATCCGCAATATTCGCCGAAGGTCACCGAGCGCGGCGACAATGCAAGCAAGATGGTGAAGCTGCTCGGCAAGGTCGCCGAGCTCCGCCATGTCGGTTTTTTCCCGCGCTTCGAGGTGATGCGCGACTGGCACGAGAAGCAGGCGATCCCGATCGACAATTTCGTGATCGCCGACGGCCTGCACATGAACGACTGGGGTTACGCCTGCTTCGCCCAGCTGCTCGGCGATGACATCATCAGATCGGTCGGCCAGATCAAGCTCGGCGTCAACGTGCCGTCCAACGTGCAGACCTATCGGCCGATGTGATTTTCCGTCATTGCGAGGAGCGCAAGCGACGAAGCAATCCAGCTTCGCTCCTGGCTATGGATTGCTTCGCAAAGCCTGTCCTCGGGCGCGCATTCGCGCGACCCGTTGGCTCGCAATGACTCACGCCCTCTCCAGCGCCTGTTGCAAATCCTCGATCAGGTCGTCGCGGTGCTCGAGGCCGGCCGAGAATCTGACAAAGCCTTCGCTGATGCCGAGTTCGGCCCTCGCCTCCGGCGTCAGCCGCTGGTGCGTGGTGGTGGCCGGATGGGTGACGAGGCTCTTGGCGTCGCCGAGATTGTTGGAAATCCGCGAGATCTTCAGCGCGTTGAGGCAGCGGAACGCCGCCGCCTTGCCGCCTTTGACCTCGAAGCCGACCAGGGTCGATCCGGCGCGCATCTGCTTCTTCACCAATGCGGCCTGCGGATGATCGGCGCGGCCGGGATAGATCAGCCGCGAGATTTTCGGATGCTGCGCCAGCGCCTCCGCCACGGCCGCGGCGGTTTCGGTCTGGGCGCGGACGCGAATTGCAAGCGTCTCCAGTCCCTTCAGCAAAATCCAGGCGTTGAACGGCGAGATCGACGGGCCGGTCTGGCGCATGAAAGTGTGGATGTGCTCGGCGATGAATGCTTCCGACGAGAGAATGATGCCGCCGAGGCAGCGGCCCTGGCCGTCAATATGCTTGGTCGCGGAATACACCACGACGTCGGCGCCCAATGTCAGCGGGCTCTGCCAGATCGGCGTCGCAAATACGTTGTCGACGATCAGGCGCGCCCCGCCCGCATGCGCGATTTCCGCAATCGCGGAGATGTCGAGCACGTCGAGCGTCGGATTGGTCGGGCTTTCCAGAAAGCAGCTCTTTGTATTCGGGCGCATTGCCCTGCGCCATTGGTCGAGATCGAGGCCATCGACCAGCGTGGAGGTGATGCCGTAGCGCGGCAGCAGGTCTTCCACCACGTAGCGGCACGATCCGAACAACGCCTTCGCGGCAACCACGTGATCGCCGGCTTTCAATGGCGCCAGAACGGCCGTGGTCACCGCGGCCATGCCGGTCGCAGTCGCGCGTGCCGCTTCGGCGCCTTCGAGCTCGATCATGCGCCGCTCGAACATCGAGACGTTGGGATTGGAAAAGCGCGAATAAAGAAAGCCGGGTTCTTCGCCCTTGAACCGCGCCTCGCATTGCTCGGCGGTGTCATAGACAAAGCCCTGCGTCAGAAACAACGCCTCGGACGTTTCGCCGAATTGCGAGCGCAAGTTTCCGGAATGGACCAGCCGGGTTTCGGGACGGTATCGGGCGGTAGACGCCGCCGCTGTAGAATCAGACATGTGACCTCCATCGTGACCACCCAGGAAATGGTCACAAAAAACCGGCCTGGAAAAATTTCCACAGGCCGGGATCACACATGTCCCCGGCCTGTTTAGCGACTTATTTAACGTGGCTGCAAGCCGGCCGGCTCAAATCACCACGGGATAAGTCATGCTCATATTCGCTCGCGCCCTTTCCGTCAAGGCGGCCATCGGATAACCGGTAAAAGTGCATATTTTCAGGGTTTGTGTAGGGTGAAACCCCCGAGGGCCATCAAGTGTTCACGGTTCAACCCGGTGCCAATGGCATTCTGCCCGACCGCATGATCGCGGCGATGGCGGACGCCGGCCTGATCCTGCCGGCCTACCCGTTCGTCGAAAGCCAGATCCAGCCGGCGAGCCTCGATCTGCGTCTGGGCGACGTCGCCTATCGGGTGCGCGCGAGTTTTCTCCCCGGTCCAGGGGCGACGGTGGCGGAGCGCATCGATGAATTGAAGCTGCACGAAATCGATTTGACCGATGGCGCGGTGCTGGAGACCAACTGCGTCTACATCGTGCCGCTGCTGGAGAGCCTTGCGCTGCCGCCGGAAATCGTCGCCTCCGCCAATCCGAAAAGTTCCACCGGGCGGCTCGATGTGTTCACCCGAGTGATCGCCGACGGCACCCGACGGTTCGACATGATCGGCGCTGGCTACCACGGTCCGCTCTATGCCGAGATCAGTCCGAAAACATTTCCGGTGCTGCTGCGCGAGGGATCGCGGCTCAGCCAGGTGCGCTTTCGCATCGGCGACGCCATCCTCAAGGCCGACGAACTCGACGCGCTGCATGTGCTGGAACGGCTGGTCGATAGCAAGGACGCCGATCTCGTCAATGGCGTCGCGCTGAGCGTCGATCTGAGCGGCGAGAACGCCAATGGCTTCGTCGGCTACCGCGCCAAACGTCACACCGGCGTGGTCGATATCGACCGCCGCGGCGGCTACGCCGTCGATGAGTTCTGGGAGGCGATGCCGGCGCGGCCCGATGGCAGCCTGATTCTCGATCCCGGCGAGTTTTATATTCTGGCCTCGAAAGAAGCGGTCCAGGTGCCGCCGGACTACGCCGCTGAGATGGTGCCGTTTGATCCTCTGGTCGGCGAATTCCGCGTGCACTATGCGGGATTTTTCGATCCCGGCTTCGGCTATGCCGGCGCCGGCGGCAAGGGGTCGCGCGCGGTGCTGGAAGTGCGCTCGCGCGAAGTGCCGTTCATCCTGGAGCACAGCCAGATCGTCGGCCGGCTGGTCTACGAAAAGATGCTGGCGCGACCCGATGCCCTTTACGGCACGCGCATCGGCTCCAACTACCAGGCGCAGGGCCTCAAGCTGAGCAAGCATTTTCGGGTTTAGTGTCACTTGTGTCCCGGACGCGGTGCAGCGCCTCTTCGGCGGTGCGCCGCAGAGCCGGGACCCACGGGAATGTGGTAAAAACATAGACCCCGGATCAGCAGCGCACCACGCCGCAAGGGCGGCGCGCTGCGCGGCATCCGGGGCACGCTTACCGCGGCGCCGACTTTGCCGATGCCGGCGTCACGCGCCAACAAACACAGGGAGTGGGAGTAAGCATGAGCGATGGGCAAGGCGACGCCCGCGAGGCGCAATGGCTGAAATGGCGCAGCGTCGCCGAGCTCTATCATGCCTATTTCACCGGCCTCATTCTGTGCGTGGTGACGCGGCGCGGGACGGCCGATGCCGCCGAATTCGTGTTCCGGGTATTTCGCCGTCAGCAGCAGGAGCGCTTTTTGCCGGGCCTCGAAAAACTCGGGCTCGGCCACCTGCCGCCGGCGGTGGCAGCGGCGCAATATCACTATCTCTCGAACTGGATCGGCGGCGTGCATGTCGAATACATGCACGAGAACGACCGCAAGGCCTGGATCCGCTATCCGCCGCCGCGCTGGATCTGGAAGGGCACGGCGATCTGCGGCGTATCAGGTGAAGTGTCGCGCGCGATGCTGCGCGGATGGCACGCCAACAACGGCGTTTCGCTCGGCAATCCCAATCTTGGTTTCGTCTGCACCAAGCAGAGCGTCGACGGCCAGGACGGGCTTGAAGGTTACTACTTCGAATACGATCATGCGCTCGAGATCGGTCAGCGCCTGGTATTCGCGCGTCATCTCGAAGCCCCCATGTTCGACCCAGCGACCGCGCCGGCCTTGCCGGTTGCAAGCTGGCCGAAGCCGCGGCTGGAAAAAGCCTATCGCAATTACGCAATGGAATATGTCCGGACCGCCGCACCCGCGATGGTGCAATTGTTCGGCCCCGAAGATGCCGGCTATCTCTTGCATCTGACCGGCAAGTTGATCGGCATGCAGTATTTTGATGAGATCGCACGCGGCTTCGGCTTCGGTCGAGGAACTGCGAAAGAGTTCGGGGCCTTCCTGCGTACGCTGGTCGAAGCGCAGGACGATGTTACGGATGCCAGCGAGTCGGCCGGCACGTTCGAAATCAGACAACGGACTTGGAAGCTGATGGCCGATGTCACCGATTATCATCCGGCCTGCACCAGGGCGCTTGCGGGATTGTTCGAAGGCCTTGCCGCCGGCTGCGGTCGCCATATCCCGATCCGTATGAGATCGTCGGATGACGGCAGGCCGCCGTTTGTCTGGTCAATCGGCTAGGCCGATCCCCTTACGGCCGCATTCGCCCGCAATCCGGCAAGCCCCCATTGCGCCCGGCGCACGTGGATTCTGGCTTGATCGTGGTAGGAAGCACCACGGCACGGCAGGAGATCGGGCCCAGGGAGACAAACTGAAGTGCCCGAGATCGCCGTCCCCGAGATCCCCGTCGACGAAGAGGAGCGTCCGCTTCCGCCGCCGGAGCCGTTGGCCAGGAATGCGCTGGTTGACGGGCCGATCCTGCGTACGCTGTTGTGGCTGGCCTGGCCCAACGTCATCGCGCTCAGCGCGGGCACCTGCGTAGTGATCGCGGAGACCTCCTATATTGGCCGGCTTGGCGTGGAGTCGCTGGCGGCGATGGCGCTGGTGTTTCCGTTCGTGATCCTGACCATGACCATGTCGGGCGGCGCGATGGGCGGCGGCGTCGCGTCGGCGGTTGCGCGCGCGCTCGGTGCAGGCGATGTCGACCGCGCATCGGCGCTGGCCGCGCATGCATTGCTGATCGGCGTGTGCTTCGGGTTGACGTTCATGCTCGGCATGCTGATTTTCGGTCCCTCGCTGCTCGAATTGCTCGGCGGCCACGGCCGCGTGCTGGCTAACGCCATCGGCTACGCGCAGATTTTCTTCGGCGGCGCGGTAGTGCCCTGGCTGATGAATTCGATGGCGGGAATTCTGCGCGGTACCGGCAACATGAAGCTGCCATCGCTGATGATGCTCACCTCCGCCGCCTGTCAGATCGTTCTCGGTGGTGCGCTCGGCCTCGGCCTCGGCCCGATTCCGCAATTCGGCATGCGCGGCGTCGCCGCAGGCTCCCTGATCGCCTACCTGATCAGCATAGCTATCATGGGATGGTATCTGTTTTCCGGCCGGGCGCGCGTCATTCCCAGGATCAGGGGACTTCGCGTTCAATGGGCGATGTTCGTCGACATCCTCAAAGTCGGCGCCGTGTCCTGTTTCTCGCCGCTGCAGTCGGTGCTCAGCATCAGCATCTTCACCCATATGCTGGCGGGTTTCGGCACGCAGATTCTGGCCGGTTACGGCATCGGCGCGCGGCTCGAATTCATGCTGACCTCGGTTGCGTTCGCGGTCGGGATTGCCTCGGTGCCCATGGTCGGCATGGCGATCGGCGCCGACCGGATTGCGCGCGCGCGACGGATTGCCTGGACCGCGGGCCTGGTCTCGTTCGTTTCAGTAGGCTTGATCGGCACGCTGATTGCGATCTTTCCCGACCTCTGGGTCGAGATCTTCACCCGCGACGCCGGCGTGCGCGCGGCGAGCCGGCAATACCTGTCGATTGCCGGCCCGATGTATGCCTTCATCGGGCTTGCGATGTCGATGTATTTTTCTTCGCAAGGGGCGGCCAAGGTTTTGGGGCCGGTGCTGGCGCAAAGCGCGCGGCTATTGTTTATCGCTCTCGGCGGCTGGTGGCTGTCGATGCACGGCGCCACCGCTGCGAACTTCTTTGCGCTGGCCGCGGCATCGATGGCGGTGCTCGGCGTGCTGTCTGCCTCGAGCGTCATGTTGACGCGATGGGGCCCGAAGGCCCGCCCGATGGCGCAAGCCCGGCCGGCATTGTCTTGACGCGATTAACGCCGACGGTGACGCCGGTGGTGGCGGTGTCCGCCGCCGAAATTGGCCATCCGCATCAACTGCGGAATCATGCTCATTAACTGGCTGCCGCCATTGCCGCCGAGCATGCCCATGACGTCGCCGACGCCCGCGTAATTTCCCGGAGCAAAGGATGCGCCGCCGCCAAATCCGCCGGGGATTCCGCCGCCGCCGATCATCCCGCCGAAACCGCCGCCACCGCCTTCCATCATCTGGCTCATCATCGGTCCCACGGTCTGCATCATCATGCCGAAGCGGCGCTTGCCCATCTTCGCCTTCATCATCTCCAGCATCGGCGCCATCTGGGTCATCATGTCGCCGCCGCCTGCGCCGCCAAAGCCGCCGAACTGGGCCTTCGCAGGGCCTGTCGTCAGGGTGAACAGCAAAAGCAGCGTGGCTGCCTGGCACACCGCCTTGCCGGCTCCAGTCATGTTTTTCGCTCCCGTGCGTAGCTCCGCGGGAAGCGGCGCAAAACGGACGCACCTGGAAACGCTAGCGACTGGCAGCAGCGCGCTCTGTGAGAAAGGTCACGTTGGCAGCGGGGCGCTAAGCGGTTTTGCGCCCCAATGATTTTTGCATCGCGAGCGCCGCCTGCTCCATCTGGCCATCAATATAGGGAGCGATCTCGTTGGGCAGGACGTCGACGATCCAGACCAGCCGCGCGCGCGCCTCGCCATCGGCCGTTACCTGCACCGACGCGCTGTGCTGCTTTATCCGCTCGCTGATCGCGGCATAGACCAGCCGCCGCCGCGCGTCGTCGCAATCGACCAACAATTCGCGCGCCACCGTGCCGTTGGCAAAGGTCACGATCCGCGCGTCGCCATCGAGCCGGGAATCGAGCACGAATCCCGGTACCAGCCGCCGATGCGGGCTGCCGAAATCGCGCACCGCGGCCCAGACATCGGCGGGCGAAGCATCGATCGGAATCTCCTTGTGGATGGAGGCCATGAGTTGTGGTCCTTCTAATGAGTTAGCCGTCATTGCGAGCGAAGCGAAGCAATCCATTCTTTCTTTGCGTGGCGCGATGGATTGCGTCGTCGCTGCGCTCCTCGCAATGACGGCGGTGAACGCAGGTGCAGGTGCTCTGACGCTACGTGCACACGGCCTCGACATTGTTGCCGTCGGGGTCGATCAGGAACGCGGCGAAATAGCTCGGGCTGTAATCGGCCCGCGGTCCGGCGCCGCCATTGTCGCGGCCTCCGGCCTTCAATCCGTCGGCGTGGAATTTCCTGATCGCGGCGTGATCGGGCGCGCGGAACGCAACATGCGCGCCGACAGGGGCGGGCCCCTTGTGCCAATAGAGCCAGAGCGCCGGCTCGCCCTTGGGGCCAAAACCTGCGCCGGAATCGTCGCGCGAACACAAGACGTATCCGAGCGGCGCCAATGCCGCCGTGTAGAAGCGCACGCTGGCTTCGAGATCGCCGACTTTCAGTCCGATATGGTCGTACATCATGATCTCCGATTGTTGAGCGCGCTCGAAAACGCGCGAACCGGAGATCAGCCTAGTCAGTGCAGGGCGAGCCGTTCTTGGAAAATCTTGCGCATCCCGCGCGAGCCCTCGCGGAACCTGCGCGGCGAGACCCCGGCGGCGCGGTGGAAGGTGCGCACGAAATTGGAGAGGTCGCCGAATCCGACGTCGTAGGCGACATCCGTGATCGAAATGTCATGGTCGGCCAGGAGGCGCGCCGCATGACGTAGCCGCGAGCGCACCAGATATTGATGCGGGGTAACTCCTAACACACCCGAGAACAGCCGCAGGAAATGGAACGGGCTGATGCCGGCCTGACCGGCGGCCTGCTCCAGATCGATCTGTTGGTGCGAATGGGCATCGATCCAAAGCGCCGTTTCCACCGCGCGGCGGCGGTCGCGGGCGGCTGTCGCCACGGGCTTGTGCGGCCGCCCGGAAACCACCTCGACGAAACGGCTGGCGAACACCTGTCCGACCTCGTCGAGGCCGACATCGCTGCGGCCGTCGGCGGCGGCCTGCGCGAGCTCGCCGAGCACCATCAATTCGGGCAGCGGCGGCGCGCTGCCGATCCGCCAGACCTCGGCGCGGTCGCCGATCGCTTCCACCAGTTCCGGGCCTAAAAAGAACGACAGGCACTCGTCGCCGCAGACGTGGTCGTGGGTGCAGACATATTCGTCGCCGGGATGGCCGACCAGGATCGATCCCGCCACCAGCTCGAAGAAGCGGCCGCGGCTGTGACAGCCGAAGCTGCCTTTTCGGACATACGAGATCGAATGGCACGCGTATTGCTCCACGAACGGCTTGTCACCAGGCACCGCCGTGCAGCGAAAGTCACGTACCGAGATGGATTTACCCTGCAGAAGGGTCGTTCTGTCCATGCCGCAGATTTAGGTCTGCGGGCGTGCCGGCGCAACCGGGAGAAGCACGTCAAACAGGGTCTTGCTGCTGGGGCTGCCTCCGCCCTCGATCGAGAGCAGCCGCCGTTTGGAGATGCTGCCGCCGTTCGGCGAGATCTTGTCGGCGTAGCCGCCGGCTTCGAGCACGCGATGGCAGGGAACGATGATCACGAACGGGTTGCGGGCGATCGCCTGCGCGACCGAGCGCACGGCCCCCGAAGCCCTGATACAAGCGGCGACTTCGCCATAGGTGCGGGTTTCGCCGCGCGGAATCGTCCGCGCGAACGCGTAAACGCGCGCATTGAAGGCGGGTATGCCGCTGAGGTCGAGCGTGACCCCGGAGAGATCGGCGCCTTCGCCGCGCAGCAGCGCGGCGATATTATCGATCGCCGTTTCGACGTTGAGCGGTGGAGGAAGTTCGCGGGCATCGGGATAGAGACGAAACAGGCAACGGCGGGTTTCAATCTCCCGCACTTCAGGCAGCTGCACGCCGATGACGCCGCCATCGCCCCATGCGATGCCGCATCGGCCGACTGCCGTATCGAAAATGGTGTATCCACGCCCCGCCATCACGCCACCCACCGGACCGGGATCATAGCACTGCCGCAAACGGGCGCACCTTAAAACTTGGCGTTGGGTAAAGGCCGACGGGGTCATCGCCAAGGCGCTTGGCGGATCGCGCTGTCTCGGCTAATCAAGGATGCTACCCGCGGGCGTAGTTCAATGGCAGAACGGCAGCTTCCCAATCTAATCAGCCGAATTTTTACCACGTTTCGAGAAACGCCCGAAACCATTGTCTAAAGCCCATGTTTCGCGGGCTTCTAGTGTTATCTGTGATGCCTCGGCGGCTGAAAATCCCAGCATCCGAACTAGTCAAATGGCATCATAGTGACATCACGATGGCACAACGATTTCAGAGCACTCATAACGGCAAGGCCCCGGTTCACACTCCGCCGAACGCGAAGCGCAAGCCGCGCTTGCTTGACGACGATCACATCGAAGCGTTGCGCGAGTTCGCCGACGATGAGCCGAGCAGTCTGGGCTATTATCCCGACAGCAAGGTCTTCGGCCTGACCATCTTCCTCGGCGCTAAGTCTACCGTCTGGCGCTTCCGTCAACAGAGCCGGACGAAGGGCAAGCGGTCGTCGGTCTTCAAGACGCTCGGCAACTGGCCTGCGATGGACGTGGATGAGGCGCGCAAGCAAGCCCTGATCTATTCGGGCGCGGTCGCCGCTGGCACCGCCGCCCCGGGCAAGCGCCAAGCAATGCCGTTCCGCACGGCTTTTGAAAACTACCTCGTCCATCTCAAGGCGCAAGCCGAAGCCAAAGGCAAGCCGCCGCGATGGTGGGCCAACGCCTGCAAGCTATCCGAGGCGCACATCATGCCGCAATGGGACGGATGGACGCTCTCCGAAATGTCGCAGAACCCGCGAGCGGTGAAGACGTGGCATGCGAAGCTCTCGAAGTCCATCCCAACAACCGCCGACCATTGCGCACGGCTCATTCGGGCCTGCTACCGCGAAGAGGCGCGGCTTGATCGCACGCTCAACCCGGCGGCCTCGCCGACCTCCGGCATAAGGCTTGGAAAGATCAAGGTCTCGAAAGCCGTGCTCGACTTCCCCGACTTCTCGGCATGGCGCAAGGCATGGGACAAGATCGAAAATCCGGTTCATAAGGGCTATCATCTCGCGGCGCTGTTGACCGGCTGTCGGCCAACCGAGCTTGCCATGATCCGCGAGAGCGATATCGATCTCGACGCGCGGCGCATGATCATCCGAAACGCGAAAGCTGGAAACGATATCTCGCTGCCGATCACGGGCGAGATTGCTTTCGCGCTGGCGATGGCCATCAACGCGCCTCCGCAAACCATCACGATGAAGGGCCTTCGCGGAATGAAGTCCGGCGAGGTCCGCGTGATCGAACGAAAGAAACTGCATCACGAGATCGCGGCTCCCGATCTTGTCTTTCCGGGCGTTCGTCAAGCTGGCCATCGCTCGGGCCTTCCGGTCTCGGGCAACGCGCTCCGGCATACGTTCCGCAGCATCGCGGTCTCGCTGGAGATTTCGGAGATGCTGATTTCGTTCCTCATGGGGCACAGTCTGCAAGGCGTCTCCGCGAGGTACACAAACGAGTTGATGATCGCGAACTCGCAAGCTCTTCGAGAGGCGCAAGAGAAGATCAGTCGCCGGATTTTCGAATTGCTCGGGCTCACGCTCGGCCATCACGATGCGCCGCTCGTGCCGGACACGCCGACCCGAGTCGAACCGAGCCGGAAAAAGAGCTCCGCTCCGGCCCGCATCGCTTGAGACGGGGGAGGCGAAAGCTAAGACGTTTATCCTGGGTGGTTGTCAAATTTGAGGATCAACCATTGCCTACATTTTTACGCAATCGGCGAAAATAGCTTCAGTAATTCGATGGAAGTTAGATCTGATCCTTTTGAATCCGCCAAATCGCACTTCTTCGATACCAGCAGCTGGGGTGAATTTTGCGACGTCACTCTAACCTTGAAGCAAGCCTTGCAGCCCGACCGCGGTGGCTGGGTAAAAATCGACGACTATCGGTGCAGACAAGTTTTTCGTCACTTCATGAACCTCCTCAACAGAGCTGTATATGGATCTGCATTTCGTCGGCACGGCAAACGTCTTCGTGTATTACCCGTACTTGAAAAAGGCGAGGTCCGTGCCCGCGCGTTACGTCCATGGGAGTGCGGCGCGTCAGGTCGATGGCATATTCATTGTGCAATTGAATTACCCTCACACTTCGATGCCATTACCCTAGAAAACGTGATCCGCGAGTGTTGGGCGAAGGTCGAGTGGGGTCACGGCAGAATTCTTGTCCGCGACGGTGCGAACGCGGGCTGGATCGACTACATGTTGAAAGACCGTCAGAA
>WNGO01004460.1_pt1 | contig 20381 bp, 17 predicted proteins | sample 5400511 | NCBI WGS metagenome assembly WNGO01 (sample SAMN13153380, study PRJNA577476) | soil metagenome | isolation source: 20 cm soil or saprolite under Garry oak tree replicate 2 | place: USA:California | collected 2016-06-15 | reverse complement strand
CGTGCCGGAACAGGAGCGGCATCGCCTCGCGCATGTAGCCGTCGCCGGCGTGCGGCCGGAACGCGTAGTACCCGAGGTAGGCGTTCCGGAACGCCCCGTGATGGATCTGCGAGAGGGCGTAGACCCCGGCGAGCGGCTCGTCGGCCTCGATGACGACCGCGAGCGTCTGACGGGATGGGTGCGCCTCGATGTAGGCGTCGAACGCGTCGGAGGTATCCGGCGGATACGCCCAAGGATGATGCAGCGAACGGCTCCGCGCGACGGCCTCGAGGAAGGATGTGCGGTCGCCCGGTATGAGCCGACGGAGCGTCGGCCGCGGCCGCCGCGTGCTCGGCACCATCACGAGCCCGAAGTGTAGCCACGCGCTCCGGCGCTACCATCACGCCCGATGGCCGGTCACTCCGTTCGCCCGGCCTCGATCGGGGTCGGGCCCGCCCTCCGGCGCGCGCGAGAGATCGCAGGGATCACCCTCGATGAGGCGGCTCGCGACACCAGGCTGACCCCCGACCAGATCGACGCCTTGGAGCGCGAGGACTTCGACCTGCTCGGTGAGGAGGTCTACGTCCGCGCGATGCTGCGGACCTACGCGCAGTACCTCGGGCTCAAACCGGACAAGGTCATGAACGCCTACGCGAAGCACGCGGATGAGCCGGAACTTCCGTCCCCTCCGGCGAAGATGGGCCGGGTCGAGCAGGCGCTCGCGGCGGCGAGGATCCGGGACAACCAGCGGTTCCTGCTGATCGCGGCCGCGATCATCCTGATCGCGGCGGTGGCGGTGGGGATCGTGTCCCGCGGCGGCGCGCCGCCGCCGGCCACGATCCCCACCGCAACGACGCCGTTCGTGTCGCCGACACCCGGTCCGGGTGTCGGCGTCACCGTCAGCGCGACCGCCGGGGTCGACGTCACGGCGACGATCGATGGGGTCGCTCAACCCACGACGTCGCTCGGCCCGGGGGAATCGATCTCGTACAGCGCGGTAGGGGAGCTGACCGTTTCCGCGAGCGATGGCGGGGCGATCCGGATCGTCGTGGGCGACCGCACCCTCGGCGTGCCCGGGCAAGCAGGCCATCCGTGGTCCGCGACGTTCCTGCCGTCCGGCGCGAGCGGCGAGCCATCGCCGTGAGGCCATCGCCGTGAGAGCGGAGATCATCTCGGTCGGGACCGAGCTGTTGCTCGGACAGATCGCCGACACGAACGCGCGGTGGATGTCGGAGCGGCTGGCGGCGATCGGGGTCGACGTGCTGCACCGCCAGACCGTCGGAGACAACCTCGAGCGGATCGTCGAGTCGCTCGAGCTGGGAGCGTCCCGCGCGGAGGTGCTCCTCGTCACCGGGGGGCTCGGGCCGACGCAGGACGACCTCACACGGGACGCGATCGCCGTGTTCGCCGGGAGATCGCTGGTTCGCGATCCGGAGCTCGAAGACATGCTCCGGGCCAAGTTCCGCGGGTTCTCCGCGCGGCCGATGCCGTCGAACAACCTCCGCCAGGCCGACGTCCCCGATGGGGCCCGCACGATCGCGCCCGACCGGGGAACGGCGCCGGGACTCATCGTCGAGCTCCCGGCGGGGGTCAGGATCTATGCCGTCCCGGGCGTTCCCGACGAGATGGTCGAGATGATGACGGGCACCATCGTGCCGGAGCTCGAGGCGGAGACGGGTGAGGTGATCGTCTCCAGGAGTCTTCGGATCACGGGCATGGGGGAGTCGGCCGTCGGCGAGGCGCTGACCGACCTGTTCGAAGGATCGTCGAACCCAACGGTCGCGTACCTCGCGTCCATGGGGGAGGTGAAGGTCCGGCTCACCGCGAAGGCTCGGTCGGCGGTCGCGGCCGAGCAGCTCCTCGAGCCGCTCGTCCGGGAGGTCGTTGACCGACTCGGCGACGTCGTGTTCAGCGTGGACGACCGATCCCTCGAGGACGTGATCCTCGGCCTGCTCCGCGGGCAGGGTCTCACCCTCGCGTGCGCGGAGTCGCTGACGGGGGGGAGCGTGAGCGCGCGCCTCACCTCGGTCCCCGGCGCATCCGCCTCCTTCGTCGGTGCGATCGTCGCGTACACCGAACGCACGAAACGCGACCTGCTCGGCGTGTCGCAGGCGACGATCGACGGCCCGGGTGTCGTCAGCGAGGCTTGCGCGAGGGAGATGGCCGCGGGAGCACGTCGCGTGCTCGAGGCGGATCTCGGACTCTCGCTGACGGGGGTTGCCGGGCCGGAGCCTCATGGGGGGAAGGAGCCGGGAACCGTGTGGATCGCCCTCGACGCCGGGTCGCGAACGCACGCGCGCGGGTTCACCATCAAGGGCGAGCGCGACCGGGTGATCCGGTGGTCGCAGCAAGCGGCCCTCGATCTGGTCCCCAACGTCCGACACCACGGTCTGACCATGCGGCCTGATCCGAGGGTCCCCCTGGACGCGAAGGCGTCCCGGCTGTTCGTCGCGTTCGCCGTGAGCGACGCGGCGCTCGACGAAGTGGATCGCGCCATCGAACCATGGCGCGAGCGGTTCCCGGAGGCGAGGTGGGTGCCTCGCGAGAACAGGCACGTCACGTTGAAGTTCCTCGGGCGGACGTTGCCGAGCCGCGAGACGTGGGTCCGTCAGCAGGTCGGAACGGTGGCCGCTGGCCGTGGTCCCGTCGCCACCCGGCTGACGGGGCTCGGATCGTTCCCGTCCGCCGCGCGGGCGCGTGTCCTCTGGATGGGGATCGAGGACCCGGAGGAGGCGTTCGCGCGCCTCGCCGGAGCACTGGACGTGGCGCTCGCGGAGTCGTTCGCTCCCGAGACCCGGACCTTCTCGGCGCACCTGACGGTCGCGCGGAGCGACCCCCCGTTGAAGCTTGACCGCGGATCCCCGCGGGCGCCCGTCGAGCCGGTCGGGTTCCGTGTGGAGGAGATCGTGCTCTTCCGGAGCCACCTGCGGCGGCCTGCGCCCCGCTACGAGCCGATCGCGACGTTCGCGCTCGCGGGATGAGCGCCCGGGTCCTTGCGCTCGAACACGTGTTCGATTAGCCTCGCCCCGTCCGCTCGCCGCTCGAATGACAGGGGTGTAACTTATGTCAGACCCGATCGCTACCGTGCTCGACCGTTCGTCTGGTGCGCTCACTCGCCCCTCCTCCGGGGTGGGCCGGGGTCGGAAGGGGGATGGCGTGGACCGCGAGAAGATGCTGGAGGTCACGCTTCAGCAGATCGAGAAGCAGCACGGCAAAGGCGCCGTGATGAAACTGGGAGAGCACCCCATGAACGTGGGGATGACCACCATCCCGACCGGCTCGCTGGCGCTCGACATCGCGCTCGGCGTCGGCGGCATCCCTCGCGGAAGGGTCGTCGAGGTCTTCGGCCCCGAGGGTTCGGGCAAGACGACCGTGTGCCTGCACATCATCGCGGAAGCGCAGCGCCAGGGCGGGATCGCGGCCTTCATCGACGCCGAGCATGCCCTCGACCCCACGTACGCACGCGAGCTCGGCGTCAACATCGATGAGCTCCTGGTCAGCCAGCCCGATTCCGGCGAGCAGGCGCTGGAGATCGCGGACATGCTGGTGCGGTCCGGAGCCATGCATCTCGTGGTGATCGACTCGGTCGCGGCGCTCGTGCCGCGCGCAGAGATCGAAGGAGAGATGGGTGACACCCACGTCGGATTGCAGGCACGCCTCATGTCGCAGGCCATGCGGAAGCTCGCCGGATCCCTCTCCAAGTTCGAGACCACGGCCATCTTCATCAACCAGTTGCGCGAGAAGATCGGGGTGATGTTCGGCTCACCCGAGACCACTCCCGGGGGACGAGCGCTCAAGTTCTATTCGTCGGTGCGGCTCGACGTGCGCAAGATCGAGAACCTCAAGGACGGGACCGACGTCGTGGGCTCACGGACCCGGGTCAAGGTCGTGAAGAACAAGGTCGCGCCTCCATTCCGTCAGTGCGAGTTCGACATCATGTACGGCAAGGGGATCTCGAAGGAAGGCTCCCTCCTCGATACCGGCGTCGATCTCGAGATCGTCAAGAAGTCCGGTGCGTGGTTCACCTACGAGGGCGAACAGCTCGGCCAGGGGCGCGAGAACGCGCGCGCGTTCCTCGTGGAGCACATCGACCTCCGCGATGAGATCGAGCGGAAAGTGCGCGAGGCCGTCGGTCTGACCGGATTCTCCGAAGACGACGACCAACCGATCCAGGTCGTCCCCGACCTCGTGGTGGACGAGGGGTCCGAAGCGAAGGCGAAGTCCGCCGCGGCCAAGGAGTGAGCGCGTGCCGCACGAACGCGGCCGCGGTCGATCGGGCAAGCGCAAGGACGCGCACGAGCGTGCCCTTGGGCTTCTCGCGGTGCGCCAGCGCAGCCGGCGGGAGCTAGAGCGTCGGCTGGAGGGGGCCGGGTTCGATCCGGAAGAGGTCCGGGCGGAGCTGGATCGGTTGCAGCAGATCGGTCTGATCGACGACGAGGCGTTCGCGCGCGCCGTGGCGGAGCACTCGTTCACGACCAAGAAGGAGGGGCGTCGGGTCGTCGCGGGCAGGCTGATGAGCGCGGGGATCGCCTCAGAGACGGTCGAGGCCGTCCTGGAGGAGGCGGTCGGGGGCGAGGAAGAGCGCGCGGACGCCCTGGCGGCGGCGAAGGCGGCCAGGCTGTCGGGGCTCCAACCCGACGCCGCGTACCGGCGCCTCTACGGGATGCTCGCGCGACGGGGCTACGCACCCGACCTCGCGGGTCGGGCCGCCCGAAGAGCGCTTGCGGTGGAGACGTTCGAGGACTGAGCCTTGCCTCCGCCGATGGGCGGCCGTATCGTGTGATGAACCGATAACCACACCGAGAGGCCACCGAACGGCTACCCGACGTACACCGAAACGGCACGACATCGTGACCACGAGGATCCGAAGAGCCGACATCGTTCCCGCGCGCGGAGGGCGACTGGCCCCGTAGCGCCCCGAGACGACGGTTCTGCGTGCTCACGCACACGCCGCCCAGGGTTCGGCGGAACCGCACGGCCCTCTCCCTGACACCAGGGAGGAACCATGACGGCCGTCATCGTCGGCGTCGTCGCCCTGATCGTGGGCGCCGCCGCCGGGTTCCTGGCCCGCAGCACCATGGCCAGATCGAGCGCGACCACGCTGGAGAGACAGGCCCAACAGAAGCTCGTCCAGGCCGACCAGAAGCTCGTCGCGTCACAGGAGGACGCGGCCCAGACCCTCCGCAAGGCGATCGAAGACGCCAAGGTCGATGCTTCTCAGATCCGGCGAGATGCGGAGGAGGACGTGAAGGCACGCCGGGACGAGATCGCGCGGCTGGAGCGCCGGATCTCCGATACGGAGGATGAGCTCCGAGCGCGTACCCGCAAGCTCGACGACCGGGTCCTCGAGCTCACGGAGCGCGATGAGAAGCTGCAGGAGGTCCGCGCCCGGCTCGAGAAGGCCGCCGAACAACAGCGGATCCAACTCGAACGCGTGGCCGGCATGACCTCGTCGGAGGCCCGCGAGCAGCTCCTCGCCGCCCTGATCGACGACGCGAAGCGCGCATCCATGGCGCAGGTCCGCGAGATCGAACAGATCGCGCGCGAGGAAGGGGAGGAGCGTGCGCGGAAGATCGTGACGATCGCGATCCAGCGCGTGGCGTCCGAGCAGACCGCGGAGTCCACGGTCAGCGTGTTCACGCTTCCGAGCGAAGACATGAAGGGCCGGATCATCGGCCGTGAGGGCCGCAACATCCGAGCCTTCGAGGCGACGACCGGCGTGAACCTGATCATCGACGACACCCCGGAGGCCGTCGTCCTCAGCAGCTTCGATCCCGTCCGTCGCGAGGCCGCCCGCCTCTCCCTCGAGAAACTCGTGCAGGACGGGAGGATCCACCCCGCCCGGATCGAGGAGGTGCACGAGCGGTCCCTCGCGGAGATCGATGAGCGCATCCGCCGGGCCGGCGAGGACGCGGTGGCCGAGGTCGGCATCACGGACATCCACCCGGAGATGATCAAGCTCCTCGGCCGGCTCCAGTACCGGACGAGCTACGGCCAGAACGTGCTGAAGCACCTCGTGGAATCGGCCCACATCGCGTCGGCGTTGTCCGCGGAGCTCGGGCTGGATCCCGGAATCGCCAAGCGTGGCGCGTTCCTGCACGACATCGGCAAGGCCGTTACCCACGAGGTCGAAGGGTCGCACGCGATCATCGGTGCCGAGATCGCCCGACGCATGAAGGAAGATCCCGAGGTCGTCCATTGCATCGAGTCGCATCACGGCGAGGTGGAGCAGCGCACGATCCACGCGGTGCTCGCGCAGATCGCCGACGGCATCAGCGGTGGCAGGCCGGGCGCCCGGCGCGAGTCGCTGGAGACCTACGTCAAGCGGTTGGAACGCCTTGAGGAGATCTGCAGCTCGTTCCCCGGGGTCGAGAAGGTGTACGCGATGCAGGCGGGGCGGGAGGTCCGGGTCCTGGTCCAGCCGGAGTCCATCGACGATCTCGCCGCGCAGGTGATCGCGCGTGACATCGCCAAGCAGGTGGAAGAAGAGCTCCAGTACCCGGGTCAGATCAAGATCACGGTGGTCCGCGAGATCCGCGCCACCGAGTACGCCAGGTAGTCGGAGGAGCCTGAGGTCCGATGGAGCAGAAGTACCTGATCCGCACCTTCGGGTGCCAGATGAACGAGCACGATTCCGAGCGGATCGGTGGGCTGCTGCTGTCCGACGGCATGTCTCCGACCGACGATGCGTCGCAGGCACGGGTGATCGTGCTCAACACCTGCGCGATCCGCGAGAACGCGGACAACAAGCTGTACGGCAATGATCCAGCGCAGGGCTCCCTGGGTCGACGTCGTGGTCGGCACGCACGCGCTTCCCCACCTGCTCGAGCTCATCAGCCGTGCCGAGACCGATGGCCCGCAGATGGACGTCCGCGAGTACACCGAGACGTTCCCGAGCGCGTTGCCGGCCGCTCGCGCTGACGACGTTCGGGCATGGGTCTCCGTCGCCGTTGGATGCGACAACGCGTGCACGTTCTGCATCGTTCCGCTCGTCCGAGGCCCGCAGCGGTCGCGGTCGATCGGAGAGATCCTCGCGGAGGTTCAGGAACTGACCGCGCGCGGTGTCGTGGAGGTCACGCTGCTCGGTCAGAACGTCAACACGTACGGCCGGGACCTCACGGTTCCCGGCTCGGCCCGCCGCCCGTTGTTCGCGCGTCTCCTGCGGGCGGTGGACGGTGTCGAGGGGATCCGGAGGATCCGCTTCACCTCGCCCCACCCGCACGACTTCTCGGCCGACGTGGTCGATGCCATGGCGGCGTGCGAGCACGTCTGCGAGCACATCCACTTCCCCCTGCAGTCGGGATCCGACCGGGTCTTGCGGGCGATGCAGCGCTCGTACCGGCGGGAGCGGTACCTGGGATGGCTGGGCAGGATCCGAAGCGCGATCCCCGGCATCGCGGTCTCGACCGACATCATCGTGGGTTTCCCCGGAGAGACCGAACGGGACTTCGCGGACACGCTGGACGTGGTCGCTCGGGCCCGCTTCGACAGCGCGTACATGTTCCAGTACTCGCCCCGGCCCGGGACACGAGCGGCGACCATGGAGGAGCAGGTCCCGAAGGACGTCGTGCAGGAGCGCTTCGACCGACTCCTGGCCCTGCAGGAGCGCATCTCCCTCGAGGAGAACCGCGCCCAGCTCGGAGGGATCTTCGAGGTCCTCGTCGAGGGCGAGGGGAAACGAGAGGGCTCGACCCAGGCGCGAACCCGGACCAACCGGATCGTGCACCTGGCAACCCCGCTCGACCGAGGCACGTTCGTCGACGCGCGAGTGACGGACGCGTCCGCGCATCACCTGACCGCCGAGGTCGTCTCCGCGCCGGAACCGCTCGCCGTCTGAGAGCCGATGGCGCTGCTCGCCCTCGTCGGGCCGACCGCCAGCGGGAAGACCGAGGCTGCGCTCGCGATCGCGCCGCACCTCGGAGCCGAGATCGTTTCGGTCGACTCGATGCTCGTGTACCGGGGGATGGATGTGGGCACGGGGAAGCCCACGGCCGAGCAGCGCGCCGCGGTTCCGCACCACCTGCTGGATCTGGCCGAGCCGTCGGAGCGCTTCACCGTCGCTCGGTTCCAGGAGCTCGCACGCGGCGTCCTGCGATCGGTCGCCCGTCCACTGCTCGTGGGGGGCTCGGGCTTGTATCTGCGTGCCGTGGTCGACGATCTCGCGTTCCCGCCGGAGGATCCGGTCGTGCGGGCGTCGCTCGAGGCCGAGGCCGACGACCTCGGCGCGGAGGCGTTGTACCGCCGCCTGGCCGAGATGGATCCGGTGGCCGCGGCGCGCATCGAGCCCGGGAACGTTCGCCGGATCATCCGTGCACTCGAGGTCACGGCGATCAGCGGCGCGCCGTTCAGCTCCTTCGCCGCGTCGTGGGACCGCTACGACTGGGATCGGGTCCGTGCGGCCGGGATCCGGATGGATCGGGAGGCGCAGCGAACCCGGATCGCCGAGCGGGTGCTCGCCATGCTGGAGAACGGTTGGCTCGGCGAGGTCCAGGTCCTGATGGATCGCGGTTTCGGCGCGTGGCTCACCGCCTCGCAGGCGATCGGATACGCGGAGCTCGCGGAGCACCTCGACGGTAGGCTCTCGCTCGATGAGGCTGCGGAGCGCACCGTGAAACGGACGAACGAGCTCGCCCGCCGCCAGATGGCCTGGTTCCGCCGCGATCCACGGATCCGCTGGTTCGACGCCGGCGCGGGCGGAGCCCCCGAGGTCGCGGACGACATCGGGGACTACCTGGGGTCGGCGTGACGGACGCCCTGCGCTTCTCCAAGTATCAGGCGTCGGGGAACGATTTCCTCATCATCGACGAGCTCGAGGGCCCGGCGGTCGACCTGGACGTGCCGGCGTTGTGCGACCGCTGGGTGGGCGCCGGCGCCGACGGCGTGATCCGCGTCCGGCCGGGCGGGGCGGCCCCGTTCCGCTTCGACCTCACGAACGCCGACGGCTCATCGGCGGAGATGTCCGGCAACGGCATGCGATGCCTGGCCGCCTACCTCCGGGAGGGTGGGCGCCTCGACGTCGACGAGGTCGACGTCGAGACGCCCGCCGGCCTCCGTCACGTGACCGTGCGTCGCGACGGTTCGCGCGTCGTACGCGCGACCGTCGAGATGGGAACGCCGAACTTCACGAAGGCTGGGATCCCGATGTTCGGCGCGGCATGGGAGACGTTCCTCGGCCAGCCGTTCGACGTCGGGGGCGGGCTCACGTTCCCGGCGTCCGCGCTGAGCATGGGGAACCCGCACCTTGTCGTGTTCGTGGACGAGGATCCGGACCGGTACCACCTCGAGCACATCGGGCCGGCGCTCGAGCATCACGAGCTGTTCCCCGAGCGGACGAACGTCGAGCTCGCTCGGGTCGCCGACGGCGATGTGCATGGTGCATGTGCGCGTATGGGAGCGCGGCGTCGGCGAGACGCTCGCCTGCGGGACCGGAGCCTGCGCGGTGGCGGTGGCCGCGAACGAGGCCGGGCTGACCCCGCCCACCGTCACCGTCTCGTTCCGCGGAGGTCCGCTCCACGTGGAGCGATGCGAGGACGGGCGGGTGCTACTCGCAGGCCCGGTGGGCCACGTGTACGACGCGGTGGCCGACCCCGCCGAGCTTCAGTGACTGCGCGAACCGGCGACCGTGGGCGGTTCGGCCGTGAGCCCGCGGTACGCTCAACCGACCAACCAGACGAGACGAGGCAGATGACGGGCATCCACCGCTCACCCGGGATGGGGGGCGTCGCGCCGTACCCCTTCGAGGAACTCGATCGACGCGCGGCGCAGGCGAGGGCGATGGGCCGCGAGCTGATCGACTTCGGGGTCGGTGACCCTCGGGAGGAGACCCCGGCCTTCATCCGCGACGCCCTCGTCGATGCGCTCGAACCCGTGTCGAGCTACCCGCGGGCCGCCGGCCTGCCGGAGCTCCGCGACGCCATCGCGACATGGATCGAGCGACGGTTCCGGGCCCGGGTGGATCCGGACACGGATGTCCTGCCGGTCCTCGGGTCGAAGGAGATCGTGTTCTCGCTCGCGCAGCTCGTCCTCGATCCGCCCGGGGGCAAAGACGTGGTGATCACGACGGCGCCGGGCTACCCGATCCCCGAGCGAGGCGCGCGATTCGCCGGTGGCGAGGTCGTGCGAGCCCCGCTCGAAGAGGACCGGATGTTCCTGCCCGATCTCGACCGGGTGCCTCAGGACGTCTGGTCTCGCGCGGCGATCCTGTGGATCAACTATCCGAACAACCCCACCGGTGCGATCGCGACCGGAGGCTTCCTCGAGGAGGCCGCCGAGCGGTGCCGGGCTCACGACGTGCGCCTCGCTTCGGATGAGGCGTACTCCGAGCTGTGGTTCGGCGAGGGCCCGCCCCCCGGCGTGCTCCAGCTCTCCGACCGGACGAACGTGCTCGCGATCAACACGCTGTCGAAGCGCTCGTCGATGACCGGATACCGCAGCGGGTTCGTCGCCGGCGATCCCGGTCTGATCGCTGATCTCAAGCGGCTGCGACCGGCGACCGGCGTCACGCCACAGGAGTTCATCCAACGGGCGTCCGTGGCGGCGTGGCGTGACGAGGTCCACGTCGAGGAGAACCGCGAGCGCTACCGGCGGAAGCGAGACCTGCTGCTCGATGTGTTCGCGCGGCACGGGGTCCACGTCGCGGGGAGCGTTGCGACGTTCTACCTCTGGGTGCGTGTTCCCACGGACCAGACGTCGTTCGAGTGGGCGCTCGACCTCCTCGACCGCGGTGACATCGTGGTCGCCCCGGGGTCGTTCTTCGGCGCCGAGGGCGAGGGGTACGTGCGGATGGCGATGGTGCCGACGGTCGAGGCTTGCGCTCGTGCCGCGTCGGCGCTCGACGACCTCCTCGCCGAGGTGCTGACGTGAACGACGTGCTCGAGCTCGCGGAGCGGGTCGAGCGCAGCTGGGCCGAGCTCTCGGCGGACCCGTCCGCGCCGATCGATGCGGCGGCGGTCGAGGCGACGATCGAGCTCCTGGACCGGGGTTCCGTCCGTGTCGCCGAGCCGGATCCCGCGCACGACGGCTCCTGGCGAGTGAACGCCTGGGCGAAGCAGGCGGTTCTGCTCTATTTCCGTGTCCGCGGGCTTGAGACGACCGAAGCCGGGCCGTTCGAGTACCACGACAAGCTTCCGCTGAAGCACGGCTACGGGTCGCAGGGCGTCCGGGTCGTGCCGCCCGCGACGGTTCGCTTCGGCGCGCACCTGGAACCCGGGGTCGTGCTGATGCCGAGCTACGTGAACATCGGCGCGTACGTGGGCGCCGGAACGATGGTGGACACGTGGGCGACGGTCGGCTCCTGCGCGCAGATCGGTGCGAACGTTCACATCTCCGGAGGGGTCGGGATCGGCGGGGTCCTCGAGCCGCTGCAGGCGGCTCCGGTCGTGATCGAGGACGGCGCCTTCATCGGCTCGCGCTGCATCGTGGTCGAGGGCGTGCACGTCGGGCGGGGAGCGGTCCTCGGGGCGGGCGTGGTGCTCACCGGCAACACGCCGGTGATCGATCCGCGCGGCCCGGAGCCGGCGGAGCATCGTGGGCGCGTCCCCGACGGCGCGATCGTCGTCCCCGGGACCCGGCCACGGTCGTTCCCGGCGGGGGAGTACGGGTTGCCCTGCGGGCTCGTGATCGGGGACCGGAGCGAAGCGACCGACGACAAGATCCGTCTCAACGACCTGCTCCGCGACGCGGGGTCGTCGATGAGCTGATGCCGGCCGCGCGAACGCCGCCCCCGCGTCCCATCGACCGGATCCTCGAGTCGCCGATCGCCGCGACGTGGCGCTCGGTCGCGCACGAGCGCGCCGTCCTCGTCGGGGTCGGACCCGGGATCCACGAGGGGGACCTGGACGAGCTGGCGGCGCTCGCCGACTCCGCGGGCGCGGAGCCGGTCGCCCGCCTCATCCAGAGCCGCTCGAGCCCCGACCCGCAGTTCTGGATCGGCAAGGGGAAGGTCGAGGACCTTCACGGTCTGGTCCACGCGGCGGGAGCCGAGCTCGTCATCTTCGATGACGAGCTCGGCCCTGGCACCCTTCGCTCACTCGAGGCGCGGCTCAAGGTCAAGGTCGTCGACCGCACCGCGTTGATCCTGGACATCTTCGCGCTCCATGCGAACTCGAAAGAGGGCAAGGCGCAGGTCGAGCTCGCCCAGCTCAACTACCTGCTCCCTCGGCTCCGAGGCTGGGGCGAGGCGATGAGCCGGCTGGGAGGCGGGATCGGGACCCGCGGTCCGGGGGAGACGAAGCTCGAGGTCGACCGGCAGCACATCCGTCGCCGGATCACGAAGCTCCGTCGGGACGTGAAGGACCTGCGCAAGGAGCGCGACGTCAAGCGGGCCCGCCGGCAGAAGTCGAACCTTCCGCAGATCGCGATCGTCGGGTACACGAACGCCGGGAAGTCGACCCTGATGCGTCGACTCACCGGCGCCGAGGTGATCGTGGCCGATCAGCTCTTCGCCACGCTCGATCCGACGACCCGTCGGATCGACCTCCCGGGCGGGCGGCACGCGACGATCAGCGACACCGTCGGCTTCGTCTCGAAGTTGCCCCACGATCTGGTCGAAGCGTTCCGATCGACGCTGGAGGAGGTCACCCTCTCGGACCTGGTCCTGCACATCGCGGACGCGTCCTCACCGGAGCTGGACCACCAGATCGAGGCGGTCAGGCGGGTGCTGGAGGAGATCGGTGCGGCCAACATGCCGGAGGTCGTGGCGCTCAACAAGATCGACCGGTTGCGCGGGAGCGAGCGAGCGCGTCTCGCGACCCGGTTCCCCGGCTCCGTGTCGGTCTCGGCCATCACCGGAGAGGGCGTCGAGGGGCTCCTGGAGGCGGTCTGGGCGGCGACGCCGGATCCTCCCGTCGAGGTTGAGGTCCTGATCCCGTGGGCGCGGGGGGACCTGGTGGCGATGCTCTACGACGAGGCGGAGGTCCTGAAGGCGGAGGCGGAGCCCGACGGCACGCGCGTGCGAGCGCGCGTGGGGCTCCGGGAGCTGGCCGCGGTCCGCGCCTACGCCGTGGGCGCGGGCGGTCGCTCCGGCACGGGGGAACCGATCGACCAGAGCGAGTGATCGTCCCAATGGCCGGTGATCACCTTGTCCGGGTCCTGCCCGCGCTCCAGCGCGAATCGGAGCGCCAACAGGTGCAGCCGCGCGACGAGCGGGATCTGCTGGAGGACACCCGGGAGCGGTGAGGGCTCCGCCAGGCGGCTCACCCCGATGCCCTCGGCCTCGGCGGCTCGAGCCACCCCCTCGACCAAGCCGTCGTCGTCGGGCGTCGTCAAGGCCACGACGTGGTCCTTCGGCGTCAACGGGACCGCCGTCCCGTGGAGGAAGAACTCCGCGTCGTAGCCCTCGGCCAAGACCCGAGCCCCCTCGCGCACCTTGAGCGCTCCTTCGCGCGCCGTGACCGACGTGTGACCCGCCCCGACGATCGAGAGGATCCGGTCGGGGAGCGGGACCGCCTCCGTCCCGTTCGATTCGAGGGCGTTGCGGACGCTGCCGGGGACGAGCGCGAGCTTGTCGGCCGTGATCGTGTCGGCCCCCATCGCCGAGGCGAGCATGCCGAGGGCGAGCAGGGCGGTCGTGTAGCTCACCGTGTACGTCTCGGAGGTCTCCTTCTGGACCGTCTGGATCGCGTCGTTGAAGGGGGCGCCCTCGCGACAGATCGTCACGGTCTGCAGACCCGCCGAGAAGGCGAGCGCGCGCGCAGCGAGGGCGTACGCGGTCTCCCCGGTGTGCGTGATGACCACGACGCCGTCCTGGGGGCCCACGATCGGAGCGTTCTTCACGAACTGCATCGAGGACACGGCGTGCGCCGAGCGCCCCGCGTCCTGGAGCATCGCCGCTCCCAGGTTCGCCGCGTGCTGGCTGGTGCCCGTCCCGACCACCCAGATCCGCCGGACGCGGTGGAGGGCCTCAGCTGCGGCATGCACCTGCGCCTTGACGGAGCCCGACGTGAGGACGTGTTCGAGCTGTTCGGGCTGGGAGCGGATCTGGTGCTCGAGCTGCGTGGTGTTGCGCGACATCAGGACGGCTCCTCGGGGATCCGGTGCCGGGAGCCTAGCCGACTTCAGAGGCGCCTGAGAACGGCCACGACCTTGCCCAGGATCCTTCCGTCGCTCATCTCGAAGGGCTCGAGCGAAGGGTTCTCGGGGATCAGCATCACGCGCGGCCCGTCGTGCCCGAGACGCTTGACCGTGGCCTCGTCCTCGGCGGGACCGGGAAGGAGCGCCGCCACGATGTCGCCGTCGGTGGCCGAGCCCTGGCTGTGCACGACCACGACGTCCCCATCGAGGATCCCGGCACCGATCATGGACGTGCCGCTCACCCGAAGCGCGAAATGATCGCCGCCGCGGACGAACCCGGCGGGGACCGAGAGGTAGTCCTCGACGTGCCCGCTCGCCAGGGTGGGCTGGCCGGCCGCGATCCGTCCCAGCAACGGTACGACGGTCGCCTCCACCCGGGCATCGGACGCGAGCGTCATGGCGCGCGGCTTGGTGGGATCCTTCTTCAAAAGGCCGGCGCGTTCGAGGTTGGCGAGCTGCGCGTGGACCGACGACGACGAGGTGAGTCCGACGGCCTCGCCGATCTCACGCACCGTTGGCGGGTAGCCGCGCTCGCGCACGGTCTCGGCGATGAAGTCCACGATCCGCTGCTGCCGGGGAGTGATGTCAGACACCGTGGCTACCCTCCTGTTCCGTGGGGCGGACGCTAACACCGGGGGTCGGGGGACGCAAACATATGTTCGATTCGGCCTTGACACCGAACATACGTTCGGGCAGAGTCGGTGCATGAGCCGGACACGGGTGCGTCGTCGACGTCTCGTTGCCGGCGGGCTGCTGGTCGTGGCGCTTTCGGTCACGGCGCCGGCCGTCTCCGGGGCGATGACCGGTGGGTCGGCGCCAGGGGCGGCCGCCGGTGGCCGGTACGTGGTCCAACGCGGGGACACCTTGTGGAGCATCGCCCTCGGCCGCGCGCCCGGCGTCGATCCGCGGCCCGTCGTCCAGGCGATCGCGGACGCGAACCGGGTCGATGCTGGTTCGCTCGTGCCGGGACAGGTCCTCGTCATCCCGGCCTGACGGTTGACGACCCACCATGCTGCGGGTACGGTTCGCGCCGCCACTACATCTTGTGGCCCGTACCCATGCGCTGCCCTTGGTGCCAGGCCGACGACGACCGCGTCGTCGACTCGCGTCCTGCCGACGGTGGCGGCTCCATCCGGCGGCGTCGCGAGTGCGCGGCCTGCGGGCGCCGGTTCACGACCTTCGAGCGGATCGAGGAGGTCGGGCTGGTCGTCACGAAGCGCGACGGCACCTCCGAGCCCTTCGACCGCGAGAAGCTCGCGGCCGGGATCCGCAAGGCGTTCGCCGGGCGGCCCACCTCGCCCTTGCAGATCGAGCAGATGGTCGGCCGGATCGAGACGCGGGTGCGCCGGAAGGGACCGGACGTGACGTCCCAGCAGGTCGGCGGCGAGGTCCTCGCCATGCTCCAGAAGGTCGACGAGGTCGCTTACCTGCGGTACGCCAGCGTGTACAAGGACTTCCAGGGCACCGCGGACTTCCAGCGTGAGCTCGGGATGCTGCTCGAGAAGAAGGAGCCGGCCCGGAAGCGGACCCGCTGAGCCGGCCCGTTCGGCTCGGGATGGGTTCGGGTGGTCGGATCGAGATCCGCGCGAGATACTAGATGTAGTGGTCGTCAAGGATTCTGCCCACTACCGCTTGACGCCGGTAGCCGCCGGGTCCATGATGCCCAGACGCGAATGACAGGTCTGTAACTACACGTCGAAGGTTCGTTCGCGGCGGAAGGAGGGGAACACGTGGCGACTCGCGAGGGAGACGTCGAGGTGATCCGTGAGGGGCTCACCTTCAAGCGGTTCTTCACGCAGGAAGGAACGCATCCGTTCGATCAGGTCGACTGGGAGACCAGGGATGCGGTGATCCCCAACTACAAAGAGGGCGGCAACGCCTTCGAGCAACGCGACGTCGAGTTTCCCCGCTCGTGGTCACAGAACGCGACGAACATCGTCGCACAGAAGTACTTCCGCGGGACCCTGGGGACGCCCCAGCGCGAGTCCTCGGTTCGGCAGCTCGTGGCGCGCGTGGTCGACACCATCACGGGATGGGGACGGAAGAACGCGTACTTCGCGTCCGACCACGACGCGGAGGTCTTCGCCGACGAGCTGACGCATCTCCTCGTGAACCAGATGGCGGCCTTCAATTCTCCCGTGTGGTTCAACGTCGGTGTCGCCGACACGCCGCAGCAATGCAGCGCGTGCTTCATCCTCGCGGTGGACGACCACATGTCCTCGATCCTCAACTGGTACGTGGAAGAGGGAACCATCTTCAAAGGCGGATCGGGCTCCGGCATCAACCTGTCGAAGCTGCGGTCGTCGAAGGAGGGCCTCGCCGGCGGCGGGACTGCCTCCGGCCCCGTCAGCTTCATGCGGGGCGCCGACGCCTCTGCAGGCACCATCAAGTCGGGCGGGAAGACGCGTCGGGCGGCCAAGATGGTCATCCTCGACGTCGACCACCCGGACGTTCGGGACTTCATCTGGTGCAAGGCGACCGAGGAGAAGAAGGCCCGGGCGCTCCGCGACGCCGGCTTCGACATGGACCTGGACGGCCGCGACAGCTACTCGATCCAGTACCAGAACGCGAACAACTCGGTGCGCGTCACCGACGAGTTCATGCAGGCGGTCCTGGAGGACCGCGACTGGAAGCTGAAGGCGGTGACCACCGGGGAGAGCCTGGAGACCACGCGGGCCCGCGACCTGATGCGCGACATCGCGCTCGCGGCGTGGGAATGCGCCGACCCCGGTATGCAGTACGACACCACGATCAACGAGTGGCACACCTGCCCGGCCAGCGGCCGGATCAATGCCTCCAACCCTTGCAGCGAATACATGCACCTGGACAACAGTGCCTGCAACCTGGCCAGCCTCAACCTGATGAAGTTCCTGGACGCCGACGGCAACTTCGATGTCCGGAGCTTCCGCCGCGCAACCGAGATCGTGTTCACGGCCCAGGAGATCGTGGTCGGCGAGTCCGACTACCCGACCGACAAGATCGGCGAGAACGCCCGGGCCTTCCGGCAGCTCGGGATCGGCTACGCGAACCTCGGCGCGCTGCTGATGGCGCGCGGTCTTCCCTACGACTCCGACCAGGGCCGCGCATGGGCGGGAGCCATCACGGCGATCATGACGGGGTGGGCCTACCGCACCAGCGCGCGGATCGCGGAAGTGACCGGACCGTTCGCGGGTTACGCGTCCAACGCCGACGCCATGCTCCGCGTGATGCGCAAGCACCGGGCCGCGGCGGACCAGATCGATGCGGAGCTGGTGCCCGAAGGCATGCTCTCCGCGGCCAAGCAGTCCTGGGATGAGGCGATCGCCTCGGGGGAGCAGCACGGGTATCGCAACGCCCAGGCGAGCGTGCTGGCTCCCACCGGCACGATCGGCCTGATGATGGACTGCGACACGACCGGGATCGAGCCCGAGCTGGCGCTCGTCAAGACGAAGAAGCTCGTCGGCGGCGGCACGATGCAGTTCGTCAACCAGACCGTGCCCCGCGCCCTCGCGAAGCTCGGGTACGACGCCGCGCAGGCGGACGACATCGTCGCCTACATCGCGGAGCACAACTCCGTCGCGGACGCGCCACATCTGAAGACCGAGCACTACCCCGTGTTCCACACGGCGATGGGGGAGCAGCCCATCCATTACATGGGGCACGTTCGGATGATGGCCGCCGCGCAGCCGTACATCTCCGGCGCCATCTCCAAGACCGTGAACATGCCGGAGGAGGCCACGGTCGAAGAGGTCGAGGAGCTCTTCGTGGAGAGCTGGCGGCTCGGACTCAAGGCCGTCGCGATCTACCGTGACAACTGCAAGGTGGCGCAGCCGCTGTCCGCGGACAAGAAGAAGACCGCCGAGGCTCCCGAGGCCGAGCCGGCCGTGCTGGCCTGGTCGGCGAAGAAGCGGCTCCCGCAGTCGCGTCCCGCGCTGACCACCTCGTTCCGCGTCGGCGACGCCGAGGGTTACGTGACCGCCGGCTCGTACCCGGATAACGGTCTCGGCGAGATCTTCCTCAAGGCATCGAAGCAGGGATCGACCCTGTCGGGGATCATGGACGCCTTCTCGATCGCGGTGTCGGTCGGGCTCCAGTACGGCGTGCCGCTGGAGGACTACGCCTCGAAGTTCATCAACATGAAGTTCGAGCCGAGCGGCATGACGAACGACCCGGACATCCGGTTCGCCTCGTCCATCGTCGACTACGTCTTCCGTCGCCTGGGAGCAGCGCGAAGCGCTCGGGATCCGGTCGAACCAGGAGCGGACCGAGGAGGCGGAGGAGAAGATCGCGCAGCTCGATGCGGGGAGCGTCCCGGAGCCACCGCCGGTGGTGCAGCCGATCGAGCCGATCGAGCGACCGACTGCGCAGGTCCTGGACGCGCCGCTCTGCTACCAGTGCGGCTCGAAGATGCAGCCGGCAGGTTCGTGCTACGTGTGCGGCACCTGCGGCAGCACCTCCGGCTGCTCGTAGACTCCGGCGAGTGACGGGGGAACCGGCCGCGAGGCTGCTCGGTCTGCATCACGTCCAGCTGGCCATGCCTCCGGGCGAGGAAGAGGACGCCATCAAGTTCTACGGCGCCATCCTCGGGCTGACCCAGGTGGACAAGCCCCCGGAGCTCGCACCTCGCGGTGGCGTCTGGTTCCGGACCGAAGGGGTGGAGGTGCACCTGGGGATCGAAGAGCCGTTCACTCCCGCCCGGAAGGCCCACCCGGCCTTCCTGGTCCACGATCTGGAGACCCTGCGGGAGCGGATCGAGCTCGCGGGGTACCGCGTGACCGACGACGTGCCGCTCGAGGGGTTCCATCGCTGCCACGTCCGCGACCCGTTCGGCAACCGACTCGAGTTGGTCGAGCCGTCCTGATCCATGGACCTGCCGTTCAAGCGTGTGCGGCCGGAGGGGTCGCTGCCGTCGGCACAGCACGCCGGTGACGCGGGCCTGGACCTTCGTGCCGCGATCGACGCCACGGTCAAGCCGGGGGAGCGGGTCATGGTGCCGACGGGAGTGGTCGTCGCGATCCCCGACGGGCACGCCGGACTCGTGCTTCCGCGGAGCGGGCTCGCGACCACACACGGGTTGACCCTTTCGAACTCGCCGGGCTTGATCGACGCGGGCTACCGGGGAGAAGTGATCTGTTCGGTCGTGAACCTCGACCGGGACGAGGCGGTCGAGATCCGTGCGGGCGACCGGATAGCGCAGTTGGTGATCGTCGCGATCCCCGCGGTTTCGCCGGTATGGGCGGATGACTTGCCCCAGACCGGTCGTGGCGAGGGCGGGTTCGGCTCGACCGGGACGGATTGATTCTCGCGTGACGGCGCTCGATGAGAGCGGTTGAAGGTCTCGGAACGGGCTCCTAGGATGGATGAGCACGCGCGGACGTGGCTCAGTTGGTAGAGCACCACCTTGCCAAGGTGGGGGTCGCGGGTTCGAATCCCGTCGTCCGCTCAGGTCACAGGCGCTCTGGGATCCGGGCGTAAGGTTCGCATCATGAGTGGTCGACGGTCTCGTCGCGGCAGCTGGACGGATCGTCGGGCCGAGTACAACCGATGGGCAGGACGTCACACATGGTTGATCTGGGCCATCGTTGCGGGACTCATCGCCGTCTTGATCATCCTGATCGCCGCCAGACTCAGCCATCCGCTGCCGTCTCTCCCGGATGTCTCATCCAGCCCGCAAACGGACCAGGGAAGGCTGTCGTGAAGGACCCCCGCCAATATCTCGATCCCTAGGATCGGTTCTCTCGTTCGTTCGGCTGCTTCGACGCAGCGAGCAAGCGGCGGAGGGTGAAGTTCTTCGATCGGTCTGCCGGCGGGCGTCCAACCCTCGGATCTGAGGACCAGTCGCACACCCCGCACACGACGACCTGGATATCGCCCTTGCGGGTGGTCGTCCGAAGCTCGTCGGAGCCGCACTCAGGACACCGATCCGGCGCGTCCATGGGAATGAGCGTACGCCGCAACCTGCTGCGGAGCGAGAACCTCGCGGCCTTTCGGTCGCACGTTAGACTGAGCGCAAGCCCGGGGAACCCGGGCTGCTCCATCCCGGCGGGGTGGCCGAGTGGTTTAGGCAGGGGCCTGCAAAGCCCCGCACACCGGTTCGATTCCGGTCCCCGCCTCGAAGGCTGAGGTAGCATCCGAAGCCTCGGGCGCTTAGCTCAGGGGGAGAGCGCTTCCTTGACGCGGAAGAGGTCAGAGGTTCAAATCCTCTAGCGCCCACCGAGAGAACCGCAGGTCAGAAGGCATAAGGCGCCGAACGAACCGCGAATACGTGATACACGCGGGGCGCGGTGGGGTCGGTCGAGTAGTACGGGTCGGACGGCATAGCCATGACGGCCTCCCTTCCTTCGGTCATGAGT
>WNGO01000725.1_pt1 | contig 20405 bp, 18 predicted proteins | sample 5400511 | NCBI WGS metagenome assembly WNGO01 (sample SAMN13153380, study PRJNA577476) | soil metagenome | isolation source: 20 cm soil or saprolite under Garry oak tree replicate 2 | place: USA:California | collected 2016-06-15 | reverse complement strand
TGTTATGCGCACCGCCAGCGTTAACCCTGAGCCAGGATCAAACTCTCCGTCCAAAACGGAGGACCCAGAGCGTTCGCCCTGAGTCTTCTCAGACTCTCAGAGTCTTTCCCACTCTTCAGTTGTCAAGGTGCTGGCTCCTGCCGGGCCGGACAATTTTCCTACCCCCTCAAAAGGGCGCACGAAACCTGTTCGGTGGAGGAACCTGCGAATGATACCTGCCTTCGGACCGAGATTGCAAGGCAGCCTGCAAAGCCTTCCTAGAACGCGCTCCGCCCCGCCATCGCCCTCGCCAGCGTCAGCTCGTCGGCGTATTCCAGGTCGCCGCCCACCGGCAGGCCATGGGCCGGCCGGGTGACCCGGGCCCCGAACGGCTGCAGGGCCCGCTGCAGGTAGACCGCCGTCGCCTCGCCCTCGATGTCAGCGTCGGTGGCGATGATCACCTCGCTCGTCGCCTCGTCGCGAACCCGGTCCAGCAGCTGCTGGACGTGGATCTGCTCCGGCCCGATGCCGTCGATCGGCGAGATCACCCCATGGAGGACGAAGTAGAGGCCGCTGTACTCCGCCGTGCGTTCGATCGCCAGCACGTCGAAGGCCGATTCGACCACGCACAGCACGGACGCGTCCCGCCGGGGCGAGGAGCAGATCCAGCAAAGGCTCCCCTCGGCGATGTTGTAGCAGCGCTCGCAGTAGCCGATGCGCGCCTTCACGTCTTCGATCGCCTGGGCGAGCGAGGCGGCCCGCTGACGGTCCACGCGAAGCAGGTGAAACGCCAGCCGCTGCGCGGTTTTGGGCCCGATGCCTGGAAGGCGGGAGAGCTCCTGGATCAGCCGCTCCAGCGGTTCGGGAAGCTGCGGCATAAGGAAATCTAGACGAGGCCGGGCGGAAGTCCGAGGCCCGAGGCGACGGACTGCATCTTCGCCGACGCCATCTCTTTCGATTTTTCCATCGCCTCGTTGACCGCCGCGACGACGAGGTCCTGGAGCATCTCGAGGTCCTCTTCCGCCCCTCGGTCGATGCGCACCGAGACCAGCTTTTGCGTTCCAGTCGCGACGACGGTCACAGCACCGCCACCCGCTGTTGCTTCGACGGTTTCCGACTCCAGCTCCTTTTGCATTTTCTGCATGCGGTCCTGCATCTGCTGGACCTGGCGCAGCATCTTGAGCGGATCCTTCACTCGGAAATCTCCTTCACCCTCGTGACCCGGCCGTCGAATCGCTTGACGATCTCGCGCACAAAGGGATCATCCTCCGGGCTTGCGGCGCGCGGCGCTGATCTGGCGGCGTCATTTTCGCGCAGGCGAAAATCGATTCTGACGTCCTCGCCCAGCCAGGCCCGCACGTGGGGCATGAGCTGGGCCGATTGCTCCTGCGCCTTCTTGTGGTGGAAGCCGTAGCGAAACCACAACACAAGGACGGTGCCGTCGACCTCGGGTTGCGCATCGAGATAAGCCGCGCGCACCGTGCGATTCAGCTTCTCCAAAACATCAGACCATCCCGCCACGGGCTCGCTGGTCGCGGGAGGCGTCGGCGGAGCACTGGTCACCTCCCCACTGGCCGGGGTGGCAGCGGCGGAGGTTGGTGCCGCCACAACCGGAGCGTCCGAAATTCCAGCCTCGACCGCCAACCGCGCAAGAGTCGCCTCCACCAGGAACCGCGGCTCGGCGTGCCGGCGAACCTCGCCGTCGAGGTGCAGCAGCGCGTCGAGCACGCTCGACAACCGGCGCGCCGTCGCCTGGTCGTGCTTCGTCAAAGCGGCCACCAGTCGGTCGCGGCACCCCTCCATCAATCCGCGCACGACCTGTCGCAGCTCCGCCCCCACCGCATAGACGCGGTTCAGCTCGGCGAGCGCCTCCGCGGCCCGGCCGGCCAGCACGTCATCGAGCAGCGAGTCGAGCAGCCGCGGATCGGCGATGCCGAGCAGCGAGCGGGCCGACTCGAGTGAGATGGGGCCAGAGGCCAGGGGGACAAGCTGGTCGAGCAGGCCGACCGCGTCGCGCATCGACCCCTGCGCCGTGCGAGCGATCAGCTGCATCGCCTCAGCCTCAACTTGCACGCCCTCGGCCTTCGCGATGTGCGCGAGCCGGCCGATGATCTGCTCTTCGCTGTGCCGCCGAAAAACAAAATGCTGGCAGCGGCCGATCACCGTGAGCGGCATCTTCTGAGCGTCGGTCGTGCACATGACGAAGACCGCATGCGGCGGTGGTTCTTCCAGCGTCTTCAGGAGAGCGTTGAATGCGTCCCCCGTCAGCCCGTGGGCCTCATCGATGATGTAGACCTTGTACGGACCTCGCGCGGGCGCCAGGTTGACCTTGTCCCGCAGGTCGCGCACATCGTCGATACCTCGGTTCGACGCTGCGTCGATCTCGATCAAGTCCAACGACGACCCTGCGGTCACCTCGACGCATGAATTGCAGTTGTTGCACGGCTCCGCCGAATCGCGGGCGCGACCTGTGCAGTTCAAAGCCTTGGCCAACAGCCGCGCCGCCGAGGTCTTGCCAGTCCCGCGCGACCCGCTGAAGAGGTACGCATGCGCGACGCGGCCCGAGATGATCGCGCCCTGCAGCGCGCGCGACGCGGCCTCTTGGCCGACGAGGTCGCCAAAAGTCTGGGAGCGGTACTTGCGGTAGAGGGATTGGTATTCAGGCATAGAAACAGTCAGTGGTCGCGCACCTCCGCTTCGTTCGAAGACCCCCAGCTCGCACCGCGGTTCCCGACTCGGGCCCAGATGGCTGCGGCACCCCCAGGTTTCTCCTTACCGCTGCTTCCTTCCGGACCTGACGGGGTTCAGAGACCCGAGCTGCGCAGGTCCCGACCTTCAACGCCGTTTGCCGCGGCCGGTTCTGAGAACCCCGACCTCAGCGATGGAATTCGGTCCGGCTAAGGCGGATTGCCGGTTCAGGGTACCGCCAGCACCCCACTTAGCGCGACCACCGGTCAGTTTACCCGGGCTCCGGCGCGGCGGCCGCCCGGCGCGAAGCCCACGCGAGGTGGACGAACGTCGCCGCGGTCGCGATCGGGATCACAATCTGCGCGGCGCTCGCCAGGCCGCTCGAGTCCTGGTGCAAGCCACGAAGGAGGCAAACCCCACCGACGCAAATCAAGATGAGCGAGGTCGAGACCTGACCGGTGATGGTGTGACGCAGCTCTGGCCGCCGCCCCAGGGCGAGGAGGAGACCGCCGCCGAGCGCGGGCAGGAGGTACCGCGCGATGACCACGAAGGCGAGCCAGAGCGGAAAGGCTCCCCCGAGCGCGAGGCCGATGCACAGCGCGCCGACGAACAGTCCATCGACCACCGGGTCGAGCCCGCCCCCGAAATTCGAAGGGTGCGCGAAGCGCCTCGCGACGGTGCCGTCGACGAGATCCGTGAGGCCCGCGATCGCCACGGCGAGCGCGAGAAACGCGAACTGCCCCGCGAGCGCGTACACCAAAGCCGGGGCCGCCATGTACGCCCGGGCGAGCGTGACCTGGTTCGCCTCGCCGGGAACGAACGCGCCGGCCACCGCGACCGCCACGAACCACGCCACCAGGAGCGGGACGGGGCCGCCTGGCCGGGCGACCGCAAGCCACGCCAGCCCGAGCGCCAGATAGATCGCACCGGCGATCACGCCGGTCCGGTTGAGCCGCATCGGGACTAGTGTGGCGTCGGCTTCGGTGAGGTCGCCGGCGCCGGCGACGAGGTTGGCGGAGGCGGCGCGTACGGCGCCTCGCCCGGATAGGGGTTCGCGCCGCATGGCATGCGCGGCTCGCCGAGCCCTTTCAGAAAGATCTCGTTGTAGCCGCCCGTCGATATGAAGCCGCCGTCATACGAGCAGACCTGGCGCGTCGCGATGCCCGCAGGCTGCTTCCACAACGCCGGCCACGGGTGTTTCGAGTAGTACTCCTCGACAAAGGGCTTCCACACCGAGATGCCCACGTTCTCGCCGAACAGCACCGAGGTCGGGCACTGCCACCCCGACGGTGGGAAGTTGGTCGCGAGATACGCGTAGCCCGAGTTGCATTTCGCCCCGTCGTTGATATGCATCAGCGACGCCGCGACCGCGAGGGTCGGCGTGTAGCCGATGAAGATCGATCCGGTGTACGCCTCGGTCGTCCCCGACTTGCCCGCGACAGCTCGCGCGCCGAGTCCGCCGAGGTACAGCTTCACCGGTCCGCGCAGCAGGTCGCTCATCACGTAGCCGAGCTCTGGGCTGATGACCTGCACGTGACCGAAGTTCGGATCGAACGCCTCGAGCACGGCGCCGCCCGCGTCGGTCACGCGCAGGATGCCGTGCGCACTGACCCTGTAGCCGCCGTTGTCGAACGCGGAGTAGGCGGCGAGGTGCTCGGCCATGGAGATCGCATCGTGGCCGAGCGTGGTCGAGACGCCCGCCGGGTTCTCGATCTGTGCCGTGACGCCCAGGCTGTGCATCAGAGACACGACGCGGTCGCCGCCGGCCTGCGAGTAGGTCCACAGCGCGGGCAGGTTGCGCGATTGAGCAAGCGCCGTGCGCAGGGTGATGTAGCCCTCGTGCTTGCCATCCCAGTCGCTGAAGGCGTGCCCGCCGATGACGCCCGTCTGGTCGTTGAGCAGCGATGCGGGCGTGACCAGCCCGGCCTGCAACGCGGCCGCGTACGTGTAGACCTTGAACGAAGACCCCACGCCGCGCCACCCAAGCGGATCGGTCCCGGTCAGGTTGATCTGGCCGCGGATCGCCGCGTTGTTGTAATCGGCGCTTCCCACCATGGCCAGGATCTCGCCGTCGTTCGGGTTCATCACGAGCATCGCGCCGGTGTTGACGCCTCGCTTGGCGTAGGCGCGGACGCCCGATTTGACCCACTTGTCCGCCGTCGCCTGCGTGCTGAGGTCGAGGGTGGTCGTGATGGTCAGGCCGCCTTCGTACAGGGCGAGGTCGCCGTAGCGCTGCTTGATGTATCTGACGATGTAGTCGACGAAGTGCGCGGTCAGCGCGGGGTGGCCCGCCGGCAGCGCCTTGTGCGCGGCGATCATCTGCGCGACCAGGTTGCCGGCGAAGATGCTGTCGGCCGTGGGCTGCGCGAGCTGGCCGACGGCGACCAGGCTGTCCAGGACCTGTTGCCAGCGTCCTTTCGCGGCGTCGACCTGGTCCGGCGTCCCGAACGGGTCGTAGTCACTGGGCGCCTGCGGAAGGCCGGCCAGGAAGCTTGCCTGTGCCCATGTGAGGTCGCTCGCGTGGACCTGGAAGTACGTTTCCGCCGCCGCCTCGGCGCCGTACGCGCCGTTGCCGTAGTTGATCGTGTTGAGGTAGAGCTCCAGGATCTGCAGCTTCGAATAACGGCGCTCCATCTCCTCGGCAAGCAGCAGCTCGCGGAACTTCCGACTGACGGTTCGGCTCTGCGCCTCTTCGGTGTCCAGGACGTCGTTCTTGACGACCTGCTGCGTGATCGTCGAGCCGCCCAGCGTCGCCGTGCGATGGGTCAGGTCGTAGACCACCGCGATCAGAAGTCGCCTGTAGTCGACGCCCGAGTTGTCATAGAAGGTGCGGTCTTCCGTCGCGATCGTGGCCGCCTGCAGCTTGGGGCTGATCTTGCTCAGCGCAACGACGGTGCGGTTCTCGTGATAGAGAGCCTCGATCAGCTTGCCGTTGCGGTCGAGGATGCGCGTCGTCTGGCTCAGGTTCGCGGTCTGGATCGCGTCGATCGACGGAAGATCGCCGGCGAAGTAGTCGACGACGCCGATCGTGGCCCCGGTGCCCAACAGCGCCGCGCACGAGACGACGATCAGCGCGACCAGGGTGAAACGCATCAGCCAATGATTTGCACGATGCGAACGATGCGGGCGCTGCTTGGGGGCTCGGCGGGTGCGCGCTCGGGCGCGAGCCCGATTCTTGTGCGCGGTCAGGGCGGGACCTCCAGGACGTTTTCTGCGACGAATGCGGAGTTCGCTGGCGGCAGTCTACGCCCCTCTCCCCAGATCCCTCTCCCCTGGAGGGGAGAGGGGGCCAGTGTCAAAAGGCGCCGGGAGTTACCTAAGTCCCAGCGCTTCGGCCCCCTGATCGGCGAGGCCCAGGATCGGATTGCCGAACACACCGTAAGCCGCGATCACGACGCAGAAGACGACCGCCCCGGCGGTGGAGAGCGCGGTGACGGTGGGCAGCGCCGCCGCCGGCCCGCGCCGGGCCTCCTCCAGCGGGCTCTGTATATAGAGGACGCGCAAGGTGGCGATCACGGCCGCGGCGCTCAGCACCGAGCCCAGCAGCCCGATGCCCAGCAGCACGAAGTTCCCGCTCTGGGCGAGCGCGGCCGCCACGCTCAGCTCGCCGAAGAAACCGGCCAGCGGCGGCGCGCCGGCCAGGGACAGCATCGCCAGCCCCAGGCCCGCCGCGCGGACGGGTCGCACCGTGCCAAGCCCCGCGACCGCCGGCTCGCCGCCCTCGGCCCGCCCGAGCAGCGCCGGACCGCACGTCGCGGCGATCGCAAAGGCGCCGAGCAGGAAGAGCGAGGCGGCGATGCCCGAGCGGTAGTGGGTCGCCAGCCCGGCGGTCACCCACCCAAGCTGGGCCACGGCCAGGTACGCAAGGCGCGGCCTGGGTGAGCGCACGGCAAGCGCGGCCGCGCCGCCGCCCACCATCGCCACCGCAGCGAGAACGTCGGCGTACAGGGAGTAGACCGCGGGCATCGGGATCAGGGCCGTGACCAGCTTGATCGCGACCGTCGCCGCGGCGACCGCCGTGAGGCCGACGACCAACCCCGCGCCCAGAGGGGACGCGCCCAGGCCGGCAGGCAAGGCCCCGACGTGAAATGGAGCAAGGCCCGCCCGGACCGCGAGACCGGCCGCGAGCAGAAGCATCGGCAGGGCGAGCGCCAGGGTCGGGGCGCGGCTCGCCAGCACCTCGCGGATCGTCGCCAGGTCGGAGTTGCCCGCCGTCGCGTAGATGAACGCCAGGCCGAACAGGATCAGCCCGCTCGCCACGCCGCCGACGAGGAGGAGCCGGAGCCCGAGATCCGGCCGGCGCAGCGACACCATCACGACGGCTGCCGCGGCGGCGAGCTCGAGCCCCGCCCAGAGTCCGAGCATATCGCCGGCCGACGCGGCGACCATCACGCCGAACGCCGCCAGCAGCGGCATCGCCAGGCCGATGTGGAGGGAGTCCTCCGCCGCCCAATCGGTCGCCGCGAGGGCGATCGCCGCCGTCAGCAGCGCCGCCGCCTTGGCGAACAGGGCAAACCGATCCTGGATGAGCGCGCCGCCGAAATACGTGGTCAGGGATGCGCCCGCCCAGAGCTCGACGCCGAAGGCGACAAGCAAGACGAGCGCCGTCACCTGGGGCAGGTAAGCGCGAGATGTCCGGGGCATCCAGCCAAAGCGACCTGCCAGGAGCACGACGATGGCCAGGCCGACCACGAGCGCCTCTGGAACGAGGACCGAGTACCTCATTGCGCCGCCCCCGGCGGCACCGCCGGCGGCGTGTAGTTGGTCGACGTGATATCGGAGATCCCCGCCGCAATCTGGCTGACGAAGCCGGGGTCGAAAAGGGGTGTGTCGGTACCCGGGATCTTGGGTCCGCCTGGAAAGAGGCCGACCCACAGCAGCGCGCCGGCGAGGATCCCGAGATACCAGGTTTCGCCAAGCGAGGAGTCGGACGCCCCCGGCGCGTCAGGGTTGGGCGAGCCGAACAGGACGCGCCCGAGAAGCGCCGCCAGGGCGACCGCGCTGAGAGCGAGGCCGATGGCCACCGCGAAAGCTCCGATCGGTTGGTTCTTGAGGGCGCCGAAGAACGTCATCACCTCCGCGGCAAACGAGGCGAAGAGCGGCACGCCAAGCAGCGCGAACGCGGCAAGCAGGAAGAGCCACGCGACGTTCGGCATACGCGGCGCAAGCCCTCTGAGCAGGAGAAGGCTCCGCGTCTGAGCGCGTTCTGACACCGTCGCGCACACGCCGGCGATGAGCGCGGCGGCAAGGCCGCCTGTAAAGAGGCTCAGCACGCTCCCTGCGATGCCCAACGGCGAGATCGCGGCCAGACCCAGCACCGTGATGCCGCCGGGCACCATCGCCAGGTAGGCGCCGGCGTGGCGGATGTCGACGGACCGGATGGCGGCGAGGGCCGCGTACCCGACGGTCAACGCCGCCAGGGCCGCGAGCACCGGCGAGAGCAGATGGGCCGCCGCGGGTTCGGCGCCGATCACCACGCGCAGAAGCAGGAATGCGCCCAGCCGCGATGCCGCGCCCGACACGACGACCGCGACGCCGACCGGTGCCTCGGCGAGCGCGTCGCGAACCCATCCGTGCAGTGGGAACAGAGGCAGCCGCGTCGCCCCGGCGACGATCATGGCGATGCTGACGCCGATCTGGATGCGCGGCGACAGGGTCGTGGCAAGCAGCGTGTCCATGTCGAACGTGCGGCCGCCAGTCGCCCCGTACAGCGCAAGCGCGCCCACAGCGAGCGCCGCTGTGCCAAGGCCCCAGTATCCAACGATCCTCCACGCCGCCCCAACCCTTCGAGGTCCGCCCCAACCCAGGATGAGGAGTGCGATGGGGACGATCGAGGCGCCCCAGAACAGGATGAGCACGAACATGTCGCGGGAGACGATCGCCCCGTTGACGGACGCCTGGGCGAGGAGCAAGAGCGCGAAGTACGCGCGCACGCGCTCGCGGATCCCGAGCGAGGCCAGCACGGAAGCGATTCCGATCAGGCCGGAGAGCATCAGCATCGCGAGGCCCGGGCCATCGACGCCGAGGTGATACGTGACGCCGATCGCCGGCAGCCACGGCAACTTCTCCTCGTACTGCATGGTCGGGAGAAAGCTTTCGAACTGGTTGTAGGCGATGAACAGGATGAACATCGTCACGAGGTTGGTGAAGAAGGCGATCTGCTTCATCAGCGTGTCGTAGCGGCCGCGGGGGTTGGGCATGCATGCGATCCCGACGGCACCTGCCACCGGCAGCCAGATCAGGAGGCTCAGCAGGAACGCCGAGCTGAATATGCCGGCGCCGACCGAAGTCTGCTGGGAGATCGCCGCGAGCATCATCTCGCGATGCCCGGCGCGGCCAGCGCAAGCACGATGGCGAGCACGATCGCCAGGCCGAGCACGATCGGTAGCGCCGGCGCGCGTCCCGCCGCGAGCGCGAGCTGGCCCGAGGCGGTCGCGAAACGGCCCAGCGCACCGTCACCACGCGGTATCCAGTCGCCCACCCGGCGCGCCGCGTCGGTGGTTGGCGCGACCAGGAATCGATCGACGACACCGAGCCCTCCCGCCGCGTAGCGCCTGAGAAAGGCTCCGCCGAAAGCGGACAGAGCCAGCGCGCCGTCTCTGCTGCGCGCAAAGGCGGCGGCGCAGGCGCCGAATCCTGCGATCGCCGGTACCGCCCAAACCGCGATCGCAAGAGGCGCCGCGGTCGGGTGCTTCTGTCCATCGAGGAAGCTCAACCAGCCGGGCACGAGCGAGGCGATCAGAAGCGCGGCGCCCACCAGGGCGAGCCAGTACGGAAAGCCACGCGCTCCTTCGGGCTCGCGCACCCGGTCCGGATCAAATGCACGGCGCCGGCGCAGGATCCCGAGCGACGCGCCGAAGAAAACGCGCATCGCGCCGACCGCCACGAGCAGCACACCCTCGCCGAGCGCGACGCCCAGCCGGGACCGGGAGCTGACCCCCAATGCAAGGGCGCCGGTCGTGGCGAGACCCATGACGATCGTGGACACGAGCAGCGCACCCGAGCTGGCGCGCATGCGGCGCCACGCCTCGCCCATCTCGGCCAGGTCGTCGGTCCGCATCGCGTTCGCGATGGTCGATGCAGCGAGCAGCGCGGCCGCTCGCGCGGGCGCGATGGCGAAGACCGCGGCGACACCGGCGATGGCGAATGCCGCGGACGGGTGATACGCGTTGTTGATCACCACCGCAGCCGCGACCGCGACCGCGCCTGATGCGGCCAGCGCGATGACGCGTCGCGGGCCGTTGCCGACCAGGCTTATCACGCCCGCCGCCACCGCCGAGACGGCGCACGCGGCGAGAAATACCTGCAGCGTCTGGTTGTTGGAGGCCGCGAAGATCGGCGTGAGGCGGTACAGCACGACGATGCCGATGACCGACCACGCCGACTGCACGATCGCCGACGCGGCGGTGGGCGCGGTGGTCGAGGTCATCGTGACCCAGCCGCTCAACGGCCACAGCGCAAGCCGCCCCGCCACCCCCACGAACAAGAGCACGGAACCGAGCACGATCGAGCGAACGGTCCATCCCGGATTCGTGTGCAGGATGGGCAGCAGGGTCGCGAGGTTCTGCGTGCCATAGCGCGCATAGAACCACCCGATCCCGCAAAGCAGTGCCAGGTCGGTGAGAAACGGCAGCGCGAGCGCGATGCGGGCTCGCGACGCAGCTTCGTCGACGCCCCAGCGATGCGTCAGCAGGAGATACGTCAACGCTCCCGCGATCGTCCAGAAGCCGAACAGCTCGGCGAGGTCCCAGCTCACGAGCACGCCGGCGCAGGCGAATAGAAGCAGCGTGATCAGCGCATGAAAACGGGCGGCTCCAGGCTCGGAGCGTCCCATGAGCTGATGCCATCCGATGGCGGCGATCATGCAGACCTCGATCACCAGGAGCGCGATGACGGTCAGATGGTCGACGTGAAACACGAGGTTGATCGCAAAGGTCTGAAAGTTGGTCGGCCCCGAGAACGCGACCGACATGTTGATGTACTGGTACGTCGCGACGAAGGGCGACGACCGGCGGGCCAGCCCCCACGCCACCAGAAGCGTGAGCAGCAGCGTGACAACGGTGCCGAACATCGCCATCGCCGAAGCCGACCTCCGCGTGCGGACGCTCGAGAACGCGAGCAGGAACGACGCGAACGGCGCGATGAGCAGCATCGGGACGGCCCAGGGCAGGGCGTTCGCCGGGTCGAAGTTGAAGCCGGAGGACCGCGCGCCCGAAGCAGCCCCTGAAGCCGCACCCGACGCCGCCGCGATCATGGCGCCCGCCTGCGCGAGGAAGCTCAGCGAGCGCCCTCCCGGCCGGCGATGCCGAGGCCCAGCGCCAGCAGGGCGATGGCCGCGATCGCGAGAAGGACGGCAAACTCCTGGCCGAACAGGTGCGGGCCACCCGCGGCCGCAAAACGCGCCACCCCGGCGAACGCGACGCCGGCTCCGCCGAGGATCAAAGGGATGCCGCCAAGCGCGGCGGTCACGTCACGTCGCCAAGCAGCCGTGAACACGCCCACCGCGACGAGCGCCGCCGCGACGAACAGGACGGCGACCAGGCCTGCGCTCACCGCGCACGCTCCCTGACCCGCCACACCACCGTCGCACCGACAAGACTGACCAGGACGAGGGCCGCCACCGCCTCGGTCGCCAGCGCGTCATGGGCGAACAGAAGGCGGCCGATGGCGGACGCGCCGAATGGGCCGCCGAAGAACTTGGCGCTCACGAAATCGCCGCGGAAAGCGGAGTAGATCAGCACCGCAAGCAAGGCGGCCGCCCCGATCGCCCCGATCTGCCGCCACAGAGGGCCGGCGATCACCTCGACCGATCGATATCGAGGGCCGGCGATGAGAGCGGCGCAGGCCAGATAGCAGATCAGCGCCACGAGGCCGGCAAATCCTGCGGAGAGAGACACGTAGAGGCCTCCAAGCCCTATCCCCACGATCGCGAGGGCCGCACCGCGGGCTTCCCGACCGGGCAGCAACGCGACTCCCAGACCCCCGATGAGCAAAACGCCGGAGGACACGTAGAAACCAATCGCGTGGAGGGAGTCCATCGACACTCCGTGGTGATGAGGAAGCGGCTCAGCTTGCCGGTTTTTCGGCTAGGCGCCCGGCTCGCGCCAAGCATACAGAAAGGCGGCTGCGGCAATGGCGAGCAGCGCGAGCGCGGCCAGCACGGTCGCGAGGTCCGGACGCACGCTCGTCGCCGCGAACGCGAACGCCGCCAGCGTCGCCAGCCACGCAACGGACACGCCGGTCGCGGCGACGCGGAGCATGTCCCACCGGCCGAGCCCTCGCGAGAACACGCGCATGGCCGCAGTATCGCAGGCACAACTCCTCCCCATTCATGGGGAGGTGGCCCGAAGGGCCGGAGGGGCTAGGCCAGGGATCGCTCCCAAGCCTGGTGCAGGGACTCATACCGTCCGGCGCTGCGCCGCAACGCCGCCGGATCGCCGTCCTCGACGATGCGACCATCGTCGATGACCAGCACGCGGTCCGCGATCTCGACCGTCGAAAGACGGTGCGCGATGATGACCGCCGTGCGCCCGCGCAACAGCGTGCGCAGCGCGCGCTGGACAAGGCGCTCCGACGGCAGGTCAAGCGATGACGTCGCCTCGTCGAGGATGAGCACTCGCGGATCCGCGAGGAACGCGCGCGCGAAAGCCACGAGCTGTCGCTGCCCCGAGGACAGCCGCACGCCGCGGCGGCGAACGTCAGTCTCGTAGCCCTGCGGCATGGCCGCGATGAAGTCGTGCGCGCCGATGGCGCGGGCCGCGGCCTCCATCTCCCCCTGCGTCGCGCTGGGGCGTCCGAACAGGATGTTGTCGCCAACGGTCCCGGAGAAGAGAAAGCTCTCCTGGGTCACCATCACGATCGCGCGCCGCAAGTCCTGCACGGCGAGGGATCGCAGGTCGATCCCATCGAGGGTCACGCGCCCCGCGGTCGGGTCGTAAAAGCGCGAGATGAGGCGGGCGATCGTCGTCTTCCCTGCTCCGGTCTCCCCCACCAGGGCCACGATCTCGCCCGCCGGGATCTGGACGTCGATGTCATGCAGGACAGGCTTGTCGCGATAGGCGAAGGTGACGTGCTCGAACCCGATCGCGCCTTTCGCCTCGCCCAGAGCGACCGGGGTCACCGGCTCGCGCACGGTCGCGGCCTCCTCCAGGACGCCCGCGAGCTTCTCGAGCGCCGCGCCCGCCGCCTGGAACACGTTGTAGAACTGCGAAAGGTCTTGCAGCGGGTCGAAGAACTGCCGCAGGTACAGGACGAAGGCGGTCAGCACGCCAAGCGTCAGCTCGCCCTGGGCGAAGAGGTAGCCGCCATACAGCAGGACGCTGGTCGTGGTCAGGCGCCCGAGCAGGTTGATGGCCGGCCCGAACGTCGACACAAGCCTGTTGGACCAGATGTTGGCGTCGCGGTACCGGCTGTTGACGTCTTCGAAGATCTCCTGGTTGCGCGCCTCGCGGCGGAACGCCTGCACGGCGCGGATTCCACCGAGCGATTCGACGTAATGCACGATGACCAGCACGATCGCGCGGCGCACGGCGCGATAGGAGCGCGCCGAGTTGACGCGGAACCAGTAGGTCAACCCGAGGACGATGGGCATCGCGACCAGCGTCACGAGGCCGAGGCGCAGGTCGAGGTGAAGAAGGATCGCGCTGATCGCCACCACCGAGATCAGGGACGTGATCACGGAAGTCAGGCCCGTCGCCAGAAGCTCGTTCAGGGCGTCGATGTCCGACGTCAGACGGGAGATGATCCGCCCCGACGTGTAGCGCTCATAAAACGAGAGGGACAGCGCCTGGACGTGCGCGTAGAGCGATCGCCGCAGCTCGAAGAGGATGTCGGCTCCGAGCCGTCCTGAGACGCGGAGGAAGGCGTAGTTGGACAGCGCGTTGACCACGAGCGCGCCGAGCAACACGCCGACGATCTCCACCAGCGTGGTCAGGTTTCCGCTCCCGCCTGGCCGGATCCCTCGATCGATTCCCAAGCCGACGAGGTACGGCAGCGACAGGTAGGCGGCGGACCGCGCCGTGATGAGAAGAGCCGCCAGCACGATGCGCCGGCGGTGAGGCCTGGCGAGGTTCGCAAGGAGGTGCCGGCTGCGCCGGCGGAGCAGGCCCGCGACGCTGGGCGAGAAGTCGTCGACCTCCTCCGCGGCGACTCCGCGCCACGCGTCAGCACGAGCTGCCGCGGCGTTCATGCCAGAGCCGCCTCGGCTGTGGGATCCCACTCCTGGGAGAGCAGCGCGCGGTAGAGCTCGTTCGTCTGCATCAGCTCGGTGTGCGTGCCAACCGCGGCGACCGCGCCGCCGTCGACCAGCGCCACGCGATCGGCCAGCGCCAGCGTGGAGGGTCGATGCACGACCAGCAGTCCCGTCGCGCCTTCGAGGACGCGGGCCAGCGACTCCTCGATCACCGCTTCGGTGTGGACGTCGACCGAGGAGAGCGGATCGTCGAGCACGAGCACCGCGGGACCGCCCAGAACCGCGCGTGCCAGCGCGAGCCGCTGCCGCTGACCGCCCGAGAGCGTGTAACCCTGCTCTCCCACGCGGGTCTCGAGCCCCCATGGGAGGTCCCATACGAAGCCGGCCTGGGCGACGTCGATCGCGCGTTTCAGCTCCGCGTCCGAAACGACCGGGCGGCCCATCACAAGGTTTTCGTGGACCGAGGCCGAGAACAGGATCGGATCTTCGAAAGCGAATCCGATATGGGAACGCAGGGATCGGAGCAGGATGTCTCGAACGTCGACGCCGTCGAGAAGGACGCTGCCCTCGCTGACGTCGTACAGGCGCGGGACGAGATAGGCGAGCGAGGTCTTGCCGCTGCCCGTGCGTCCGACGAGGCCCACCGTCTCGCCCGGCTCGACGACGAGGTTGAAGTCGCGCAGCACCCACTCGTCCGATTTCGGGTACTTGAAACCGACGCCGCGGAACTCGATGCGGCCGCGACTCGAGTCCAGGCGCCGCGCTTGCGGACGGTCGGCGATCTCGGGGCGCGAGTCGAGGACCTCGTCCAGGCGCTCCGACGCGGTGCGGCACTCCTCGCTCATCGCCAGCACCCATCCGATGGCGTCCATCGGCCAGATGAGCATGAAGACGTAGCTCATGAACGCCACAAGCCCGCCGATCGTGAGCCTCCCCTGGACCACGTTGACACCCCCCAGAAGAAGCACAGCGGCTAGCGAGAGGTTGGGCAGGAAGTTCAGCTCGGTCCAGACCTCGGCGCGGGCTTTGACACCCTGGAGGCTGGTCTCTCGGATCACGCTCGCCTCGCGTTCGAAACGCTGCTGGAGCAGCGGCATCCGACCGAACGCCTTGATGATGCGTACGCCGGTTGCCATCTCCTCGATCGTCGTGGTCAGGTCGCCGGTGAGGTCCTGGATGCGCCGCGCGATGACCTTGTACTTGTTGTGAAAGATGTTGCTGAAGATCGCGATCGGCAGCATGCAGACCACGACCACGAGCGCGAGCTGCCAGTCCAGCTGGACCATCAAGACCAGCACGACGATGAACGTCACCACCGTCTGCAAGAACCACACCAGGCCAAACCCCACGAACCGGCGCACGGTGCCGATATCGGCGATGGCGCGGGAGAGAAGCTGCCCGGAGTGCCAGTTGTCGTGGAAGGAGACCTGCAGATTCTGCAGATGCGCGTAGAAATCGTTGCGCAGGTCGGTCTCCATGCGATAGGACGCGACGCCGGTGAAATGACGGCGCGAAACGATCAGGAAGAACTCCAGCACCGCGATCAAGACGAGCACCCCGCCGGTCTCGACAAGCGGGCCGAGCCGGTGGTGGGTGATCGGGCCGTCGATGATGTACTGGATCACCTTCGGAATCGACGCCGCGGTGGCCAGGCTGCCCAGTTGCGAGAACCCGTAGATCAAAACGAGTCCGGCGTACGGCCGCAGGTACGGCACGTAGCGCCGCAGCGCCAACAAGCCCAATGAGCTGCAGATCCTTTGCCGTTTTCACGGCAGGTCGAATAGACGGCTGGCGGGAGTCGCTTAGTTTAGCCCGCGAGATCCCTCATCGACACCATGCCGACCACCTTGCCGTTCTCGACCACGGGGAGATGGCGGAAGCCGCTGTCGAGCATCGTGCGCAGCGCGTCTTCCACGTCGACGTCCGGGGCGACCGTCCTGGGGTTCTGCGTCATCCAGGAAATGATTTCGTGCCTCGCCGCGTCGTGGGCCTGCGACAGCGCGCGCACCGTGTCGCGCTCGGTGAAGATGCCCAGCAGCCGGTCACCCTCCATGATCAGCACGGAGCCGATCCGGTTCTGAGCCATCACCGCGACCGCTTCGCCGACGGTGTCTTCGGGCCCGACCGTCTGGAGACGTTTGGCCATCACGTCTCGAACGTGCGCCATGCTCAAATCCTATGCCGGTAGAGGAAAAGCGGCGAGCAAAGCGGTCGCCCCCACGACCGCGATCGTCGCGGCCGCCTCGGCTCGCGCGGCGGGCAGGCCCCGTCGCCACGCGAGGGATGTCCCGAGCATCACGAGGACACCCGCCGACTTGAGCAGCAGGACGACGCCATAGGTCGTCGCCCACAGGTCGCTGAACTCGGAGAGCTGCTCGGTCGCCCTCAGCAAGCCGGTCAGGGCGGTGATGCCGAACGCCAGCAGCGCCACGCGCCCGAACCGCTCGAGCAACGCCCGCGCATCCGCCGACCGCCATCCCTCGGGCGGCCGCAAGCTGGCCAGGGCAAGGATGCCGCCCGCCCACATGCCGGCGGACAGGACGTGGAGCGCGTCCGCGAACTGCGCGCCGACCGCCTGCTGTGCCACGCCCGCCGCGTGGCCGGCGAGCGGCAGAACGGCGGCCGCCAGGACCGCGAAGGGCGCCACGTACGGCTTGCCGCGCAGACACAGGACCAGCGCTGCGCCCTCGGCGGCGACGCGCGGCAGCACCCACGAGCTGTGCTCGAACGCCAGCAACCCGAGGCCTCCGGCGAGCGCCGCCGCGAACGCGATGTGCATCGGCGGATCGGCCCACGCGATGCGTGGAGGGATCCGCGCCAGGCGCCGGATGACGAACGAGCCGATGCCACCGAGCAGCCCGAGATACTCGAGCCAGTGGAACGCGGCTAGGACGAGGTCCGGAGGACCGCTCACGCGGCCGCTGCGATGATCCCCCCGCCCAGCACGCGGCTGCCCGAGTAGAGCACCGCCGCCTGGCCAGGCGCCGCGCCAAGGAAAGGCTCGCCCAACCTCAACCGACCGCCTGCGTAGACCGCGGGGATGGCGGGAGAGTGGTAGCGCAGCCGGACCTCGCATGGAAGGGGCTCGGCGGCCGCCCCATCGATGAAGGTGACCTCCTCGAGCTCGACGTCTCGCACGGCAAGATCGTCGCGGCGGCCCACGACGATCTGGTTCGAGGCGGCGTCAATCCTGGTCACGTACCACGGACCGGGTTCGGCGAGGTCGCCAAAGCCGCTGCGCTGGCCCACCGTGTACAGAGGGGTCCCCCGGTGCGTGCCGAGGTGCCGTCCGGCCGCGTCCGTGACCGCACCCGCTCGCACCGGCAGGCGCCTTGCCAGGTAAGCGGCGGTCTGGCCGCGCGGGACGAAGCAGATCTCCTGGCTCTCGGCCTTGTTCGCGACGGGCAGGCCGAACTCGCGTGCGTGCTCGCGCACCTCGGGCTTGGTCATCCCGCCCAGCGGAAAGACGATGCGCGAAAGCCGCTCGCGGTCCAGGTGGTAGAGCATGTACGACTGGTCCTTCGCCGGGTCGACCGCCGCGTGAAGCTCAGGACCGGCAGGGCCAGGAACGACCCGCGCGTAATGTCCGGTGGCGAGCCGGTCAAACCCGAGCTCGAGCACCCGCCGAAGCATCAGGTCGAAACGGACGAAGGCGTTGCACCGCACGCACGGATTCGGCGTCCGACCCGCCAGGTACGCCTGGTGGAACGGCTCGATCACACGCTCGCCGAACTCCAGCTCCAGGTTCCAGCAGTAATAAGGAATGTCGAGGACGGCCGCGACGCGCCGCGCATCTTCTACAGCCGACAGGGAGCAGCATCCGCCGTGGCGCGCCGTTTCTTCGGAGTCGTCGCGCGGCCACTGCTGCAGCGTCACGCCGACGACGTCATGACCCTGCGCCTGCAGCAAGGCGGCTGCCACCGACGAGTCGACGCCACCCGACATCGCCACCGCGACTTTCAACTTCTCTTCTCCACGATGTGGTTTGCCACCTGTTCAGCGTCCTCCCCTACACCGTAAAGCACAGCCGACTGCGCCTTGCGCTGGAAGTGCACGCCCATGAAATACAGCCCGGGCACGGCGCTGCGCCCCTCGGTCTGGATTGGAAAACCCATGCTGTCGAAGACAGGGATGCGCACCCAACCATAGTCGGGGCGGAATCCGGTGGTCCAGATCACAGTCGTGATGTCTTCGGCATCGAGGTCGAGCTCGGTCCGCCCGGCGATGTCAAGCGGAGGCGGCACCTCCCAGGGCACTTCGAGGTCCTGCTTCACGCACAGCGCCTCGACCCACTTCATGAAAACGCGGGACAGTTCATCGCTCGCCCGCATGCTTGCCGCGAGATCGTCGGCGAAATGAACCTTGCGTTCATCGGCGCCCGCGTAGCGGCCCAGAAGCTCGACGCCCATCGCGTGAAGCGTTCGATAGTGGAGGTCGTGGCCGCCATCGTGGCCGGACGTCAGAGGGTTGCTGAGCAAGCGCGCGGCCGGCGATGGGAGCTGAGCCAGGGTTCGGTTCCAGAAGCCGGACTCGATGATCCACCAGACGAGGTCATGCTCGCCCATGCGCCGCGGCATCCAGGGAGCGCGACCGCAGCCGAGAAACACCCGGCGGCCGGCCTGATGAAGCTCCTCCGCGATCTGACAACCTGTCTGCCCGCCGCCGATGATCAGGACCGCGCCCCCGGGCAGCGCCCCCTCGTGGTGGAACTCCTCAGCGAGCAGCTGCGTGATGCGGCTCGGGATCAGCTCCGCGTTGGGCGGTCTGTACGCCCGTTGATATCCGCCGGAAGCCACAACCACGTTGCGCGCGATCAGCGCGCCCGACGGCAGCTGCAGCACGAATTCGTTGCCGCTCCCTTCGAGCGCGGACACCTGGCAACTTTCTTTCACCGGGGCGGCAAACGAATCCGCCCACGTCTGGAAGTATTCGATGAGCTCGCTACGACCCATGAATCCGTCGGGGTCTGGCCCGCTGTAGGCGGCGCCGGGGAGCTTGACGCTCCAGTTCGGCGTGACGAGGCAGAACGAGTCCCAGCGCCGCGACCGCCAGGTCTCGGCGACGCGTCCCGCCTCGAGGACAACATGGTCGACGCCGGCTTGCTTGAGGTACCAGCTGGTCGCGAGCCCAGCCTGCCCGGCACCCACGATGGCGACTTCTACAGAGTCCCTCATTCCGGCGGAAATCTTAGTTGGCGATCAGCGACGTGAGAGGCGCGAGGCTTGGTGATGACGACCCGCTAGGCCGCCCAGCGCATTCCCGGCCCGCGGGCCCTTCTCGGGATCACTCTCTCCGGCGCGATGAACTTCACGCCTTCGCCCGCCCTGATCACCTGCCAGCCACCCTCATGCACCAGCCGGTGGTGGTGGTAGCACAAGGGGAGCAGGTTGGGTAAGTCACTCCGCCCGCCGCGAGCCCAGAACTCGATGTGATGCGGGCTGGTCATGTTGATCGGCCGGTCACATTCTGGCGCGGCACATGTCCGATGCCTCGCCTTGAGGGCTCGCCATTGCGAAGCCGAGACCGAGCGCGTCGCCCGCCCGACATCGACCACCACCGAGTCAGCCTTGATCACGCGATGCAGGGTTCCATCGCAGGCCAGGCGCTGCACCGTCTTGCTCGAGATCGGCATCCCGTTGCCCAGCTGCGAGGCCACCCCGCCGAGCTCGCCCTTCAAGCCCTCGATGGTGGTGTTGACGCTGATGTGCGGCCGGGCGCCATTGCGCCGCGGCAGCCTGCCTTGGTCCATGGCGTGCTTGGTCATCTCGACCAGGGCATCCGCCCGGCGCTGCTTGGGCGTGCGAGTGTCATCCGCGCCCAGCGGGTTGGACAAGGACTCGATGGCCGCCTTGAGCGCCGCCCCGCCGACCGGATCCAGCCAGGCATCGAGCCGGTACATGCCACCGGTGGTCTCGCTGATGTCCAGCGAGCGCAGCTCGTAGTCCTCTTCGCTCTGACGCTCGAAGCCTTCGCAGTCCCAGCGGACGCGGGCTTCGTAGCTCAGGTAGCGCAGGTCCTTGAGGGAGAACTTCTGGGCGTAAGCGATCCAGTGCTCTTGATCGATGTACTGCCGTTTCTCGCCGACCTGCTCGCTGAGATGACAGATCACCGCCGCCGCCTGATAGCCGATCTGGCCGGAGCTCAAAGCCTCGGCGATCCTGGGCAGGTTGCCCAGCTGCTCGCCGACACAGAGCCGGTCTGCTGCGGTGGTCTTGGACATCCGGCACTGCACCGCCACCCAGGTGCAGGCGCTCTGCCCGGCAAGCAGATGATCCCCTCGCTTCCTGGCGGCACTGACGACCCGGCAGAGCTTGCCCTGCAGCCGGTCGATGGCGGCGCTCAGGCGGCGGGGATCGACGAGATCGTCGTCCGCCTCGCGATCGAAATCGGCAATCGCCGACTCCAGTGTTCTGAGTTCAGCCGACATGCCGGAATCATACGAACTAAAGTTCGGAATGTCCAGAGCAGACCTGTAAATTTATATTCACCCAATCGCCCCTCCGGGACGCCCAACCCCCTCCTACTCCCCCTTCATAGTCCCTTTCCG
>WNGO01003072.1_pt1 | contig 20411 bp, 15 predicted proteins | sample 5400511 | NCBI WGS metagenome assembly WNGO01 (sample SAMN13153380, study PRJNA577476) | soil metagenome | isolation source: 20 cm soil or saprolite under Garry oak tree replicate 2 | place: USA:California | collected 2016-06-15 | reverse complement strand
TACCGCCACAGTGCTGGCCGCCTCGTAACCCAAGCGTCGGGGCACAGGAGCATTCGCCGAGTAGATCTCGGCAATCATGTTGATGAGCGGGGTGGCGTCGGGTATGCAGCGCAGCGCGCTAAGCGTATGCTCACGCTCATGACTCAGCAGGACCAGCCGCGGCATCGCGGCGTGGACCGGCGGCGAGGCTCTGGCCGTCGCGTCGTCCGCGATCGGCGACAGGTGACCAACGAGGTCCCGTCCGAGCGGCGCAGCCAGACCGATCGTCGCACGGATTCCCGGCGTGCCAGAGTCGAGCGTCGCACGCCGCCGCAGGGCTTCCCTGATCCGCCTCGTTGAAAACACGACGGCCGGCGCGGACCCGCGCTGGCCGTCATCACTCCCAATCCCGCTTCGGCCTCGTCAAATTCGTCGTCCAGGTCGTCGTACTCGTCGAGATCGTCCAGCTCCTCCTCGTCAAGCTCGTCCTCGTCCAGCTCGTCGTCGAAGTCCTCGTCCAGGTCCTTGTCCTCTTCGAAGTCTTCGAACTCTTCGTCGCCGAGACTGTCGCTGCGACGCTTGAGCGACCAGTCCGACGTCTCACGGGACAACATTGTCACCCCCAGCTGAGGTTGGTGTGAACGAGCTATCCGACTGCTTCTACGACTCCTCGGCCGACCGCGCGTTGCGCGCCTGCTTGCGGCGCTCCGTGGCGCCCAGGGCGCGCTTGCGCAGCCGGATGGACGACGGCGTCACCTCGATCAACTCGTCGTCCTCGATGTATTCGAGCGCCAGCTCCAGCGTGACCTGGCGTGGCGGCTCCAGAATGATCATCTCGTCCGACGCGGTCGTCCGCATGTTCGTGAGCTTCTTCTCCTTCGCCGGGTTCACGTCCATGTCGCCGGTCCGGACGTTCTCGCCCACCACCATCCCCTCGTACACCGCATCGCCCGGTTTCACAAACATCGTCCCACGCTCTTGCAAATTGAAGAGCGCAAACCCCACCGCCACGCCCTCCCGGTCCGCCACCATGACGCCGCGGCTCCGCCCCTGCAGCGGCCCCGCCCAGGGACCGTAGTCGAAGAAGCGGTGGTGCATGACCCCGGTGCCGCGCGTGTCCGTCAGAAACTCCGAGCGGTACCCCAGGAGACCGCGCGCCGGAATCTTGAAGCGCATCCGCACCGTGCCGACGCCGGGGTTCTTCATGTCGAGGAGCTCCGCCCGGCGCGGGCCCAGTTTCTCCATGACGACCCCGAGGTACCCCTCGGGGCAGTCGATCATCAGCTCTTCGTACGGCTCCAGCCGCTCGCCGTTCGGCCCCTCCCGCGGAATGATCCGCGGGCGGCTCACCTGGAACTCGAACCCCTCGCGCCGCATCGTCTCCATCAGGATGCCGAGATGCAGCTCCCCCCGGCCCGATACCGTGAAGGTCTGCGGGTCGTCCGTCTCCTCCACGCGGAGCGCGACGTTCTTCTCGAGCTCCCGAAACAGCCGATCGCGCACCTGGCGGCCGGTGACGAACTTCCCCTCCCGCCCCGCGAACGGGGAGTCGTTCACCTTGACGTCCACCGAGATCGTCGGCTCTTCGACCGCGATGCCCGCGAGCCGCTCGAGATAGTCGGGCGCCGTCACGGTCTTGCCGATCTCGACGCCCACCATGCCGGCGAGCGCCACGATGTCGCCGGCGGACGCGTCCTGCACCTCGACCCGCTCCAACCCGTCGAACGAGAAAAGCTTGACCACGCGCGCCTGCTCGTAGGGCCCATCTCCCACAGGACCGGGGGCGCCCAGCGGAAGTAACGCGACCGTCTCGCCCACCCGCACCCGGCCCCGCTCGATCCGGCCGATCGCGATGCGCCCCAGGTACGACGAATAGTCGAGCGTGGACACGAGCATCTGGAACGGGCCGGCGGGGTCGGCGACCGGGGGCGGGATCGTCTCCAGGATGGTCTGGAACAACGGCTTGAGATCCGTCCCGGGGGTCCGCAGGTCGGCCGTCGCGGTGCCCGCACGGCTCGATGTATAAAGGAAGGGACAGTTGAACTGCTCCTGCGTGGCCTCCAGGTCGAGGAACAGCTGCAGCACCTCGTCATGCACCCGCAGCGGCTCCGCGTCCTGCCTGTCGATCTTGTTCACCAGCACGATCGGCTTCAGGCCCAGCGCCAACGCCTTGCTGGCCACGAAGCGGGTCTGCGGCATCGGCCCCTCGGCGGCATCCACCAGCAGCAGGAACCCGTCCACCATGCGCAGGATGCGCTCCACCTCGCCCCCGAAGTCGGCGTGCCCGGGCGTGTCGACGATGTTGATCTTGGTGTCGTCCCAGCGCACGGCCGTATCCATCACCCGCTCAGTTAGCCGCTCGTTGGCGCGGAACACCCCCGCCTGGCGGAGCATCTGGTCCACCAGCGTGGTCTTCCCATGGTCGACGTGGGCGATGATCGCGATGTTGCGGATCTGCAAGGGGCTAGGTCCTGGCGATACCTGTGTGAGGGGCGCGGCCTGTGAGGGGCGCAGTATAGGAAGGTGATCCCGAAAAGACAAGGCGGGACATCACACAAAGTCGGGTACGCGGTGCGCCGTGCGCGGTTGCGACCGGTGCGAAGGCGGCCGCCGCACCGTCGGCAACCGCGGACCGCGCACCGCGCACTCACTCACACGTCGGATCTCGCTCCATCTGCACCGTAACGTGCCCGATCCCCATCGCCCCCAGCCGCTCCTGCACCGCCTCGAGCACGCGCTGGTTGTCGCCGGGGTTCTGGACCACCAGGTGACCGCTCATGGCGATCACGCCGCTCGTCACCGTCCAGACGTGCAGGTCGTGTACCGAGGCCACGCCGGGAATGGAGGCGATGCGGTCGTGAACGTCGGCGAGCGCGATGTGGCCCGGAGCCGCCTCCAGCAGGATGTCGGTGCTTTCCTTCACCAGACGCCAGGCGCTGCCCAGGATCAGGACGGCGATCAGGACCGAGATCAGGGGATCGGCCTGCACCCAGCCGGTGGCGAGGATGATGGCGCCGGCCGCGAGCGCGCCCGCCGAGCCGAGCACGTCGCCGACGATGTGGAGGTAGGCGCCGTGCTGGTTGAGTGAGTGGTGGTGCCCGCGATGCAGGATGGCGGCGCCCGCCACGTTGGCCACGAGGCTCACCGCCGCCACGCCGAGCAGCAGCGCGCCGTGGACCTGCGACGGCGCGCGAAACCGCTGCAGGGCCTCGAGAGCGATGCCGAGCGAGATGGCCAGCAGCGCCGCGCCGTTGACGAGGGCGGCGACGATCTCGAGCCGCAGCAGGCCGAACGTCCGCTCCGCGGTGGCCGGGCGTTGGGCCAGGTAGGCGACGACGAGCGACAGACCCAGGGCGGCGACGTCGGCGAGCATGTGACCCGCGTCCGCCAGCAGGGCGAGCGAGTGGGCGAGCCATCCCCCCACCGCCTCCGCCACCATCACGGCAGCCGTGATGCCGAGCACCAGCGTGAGCCGCCGGCGGCTCTCCTGCCGCAGCGGCGCGCGATGCGTGCATTGCACGTCGATTGGTAGTGTCGCGCTCACCTAGTCCCTGATCTCCAATCCCTAGTCCCCAAGATAATCACGCTCTATGTTCCCGCGTCTATGCCTGGCCCCGCCTCGGAATCGCTCGGGCTGCGCCTGCTCGCGGTCGTGGCGCTGGTGCTCGCGAACGCGTTCTTCGTCGCGGCCGAGTTCGCTCTCGTCGCCGCACGGCGCACCCGCATCGAGGCGATGGTGCGGCGTGGCGACCGCAAGGCACGGACCGTCCAGGCGGCCCTTCAGGACCTGTACCGCCAGCTCTCGGCCGCGCAGCTCGGCATCACCGTCGCGTCGATCCTGCTCGGCTATGTGTCCGAAGACACCGTCGCGCACCTGTTCCGCGACTGGTTCGCGGCGCTGCCGCCGCTGCTCGACTTCCTCGCCCGCGGCGGCGTGGCGTCCACGGCAGCGGTCGCCGTCGTGTCGTTCCTGCACGTCGTGTTCGGCGAGCAGGCCCCCAAAGCCTGGGCGATCACCCATGCCGAGAGCACCAGCCGCTGGGTCGCGGCCCCGCTCATCTTCTTCTCCTGGATCACGCGGCCGTTCACCGATCTCCTCAACTGGAGCGCCGGGCGCGTGGTGCGACTGCTCGGCCTCAAAGGAACGACGGCCGAGCTCGAGCAGATCCATTCGCCGGAGGAGCTGCGCATGCTCGTCGAGCAAAGCCGCAAGCGCGGCAAGCTCGACGCCGACGACGCGCGCCTGCTGCAGGGCGTGTTCGAGTTCAGCGAGAAATCGGCCCGCGAGGTGATGACGCCGCGCACCGAGATGGTCGCGCTGCCGGCGGACCTGACGCTCGAGCAGGCAGCCGACCAGGTCGCCGTCGCGGGCCGCTCGCGCTACCCCGTGTACGGCGAGTCGCTCGACGACATCCTCGGCGTCGTGCACGCCAAGGACATCCTGGCGGGTCTCCGCTCGGCCAAGGGCGGGACCCTGCGCGGCGTGCTCCGGCCCGCCATGTTCGTGCCCGGCACGCGCGAAGTCGAAGACGTGCTCGCCGACATGAAGCGCCAAAAGATCCACCTGGCGATCGTGTTGGACGAGTTCGGCGGCACGGCCGGGCTCGTCACCATGGAGGACCTGCTCGAGGAGATCGTGGGTCCGATCTACGACGAGTACGACCAGCCGAGCGGCGAGCTGCGCGTCGCGCCGCCGGGCGCGGCCCCCGAGATCTCCGGGGCCACGCCGCTGCGCGACGTGAACCGCGTGTTCGGGCTCGAACTCGACGAACAGGACTACACCACCATCGGCGGGTTCCTGTTCGGCGCGATTGGCCGCCTCCCCAAGGGCGGCGACCAGGTGGCGGTCAAGGGCGCGGTGTTCGAGATCGTGGAGATGGAAGGCCGCCGCGTCGGCAAGGTGCGCGTGGTGCAGCGGACCGCCGGCGCCGAGACGCCTGCGGGACAGCGCCCCCCCACGGGCTAGCGGCGCGCCAGCCGCGCGGCGAGCTCGAGCGCGGCCCGCATCGACCCCGGGTCTGCGATGCCCCGCCCCGCGATGTCGAGCGCCGTCCCGTGGTCGGGACCGACCCGCGGGAACGGGAGGCCCAGGGTGACGTTCACGCCCTTCCCGAACCCCGCGACCTTCACGGCCGTCATCCCCACGTCGTGATACGGCGTGAGCACGGCGTCGAACTCGCCCTTCAGAGCGCGCACGAACACCGTGTCGGCGGGGAGCGGGCCCGCCGCCCCCAGGGCGCGGGCGGCGGGCGCGAGCACGCGCTCGTCCTCGTCGCCGAACAGGCCCGATTCGCCCGCGTGCGGGTTGAGAGCGCACAGCGCGAGCCGCGGGGCGATGATCCCCCACCACTCGCGCAGCGCTCGTTCTGTGATCCGCCCGCACGCCACCAGGCGGGCCGTCGTCACCGCGGCGGGGACGTCCTTGAGGGGGATATGCGTCGTGACCAGCACCACGCGCAGCGACCCGGCCGCGAGCATCATCGCGACGTCCACGCCGCCCGCGAGATGTGACAGGAACTCCGTGAGACCGGGATAGCGGAACCCGGCCAGGTGGAGGGCGTGCTTGTGCACGGGGCCGGTGACGATGGCGTCGACCTCGCCGGCGAGGGCGAGGCGCACGGCTTCCTGGACCGCTTCACCGGCGATCTTCCCGGCTGCTTCCGGCGCGAGGGAGCGGGGAGCGGCCCCCCCGTCGCCGAGCACGGTGACGTCCGCCTCGAGCGGCCCGAGCGCCAGCGCTTTGGCCACCACCTCCGGCCCGATGCCCCGCGGGTCGCCGGGCGTGACAGCGAGGCGAGGGCGGGGGCCCCGGGAGGGGGCCACCCGGCTAGAATCGGACGTCGACGTAGGTCGTGCGGCGCAGCAGGTCGAGGTAGTGTTTCACGGCGAGCTGCTGTCCCAACCCCTCGCGGATGCGATCCTTCACCTCGTCGAACGACAGCTCGCCCTCGGAGAGTCGCTTGACCAGCTCGAACACGACGAAGCGCGGACGCGCGCTCCCGGCGCCCACCTCGAAGACGGGCTTCAGCCCGGGGACGGTGTCGGGGCCGACGACCTTCTCGTAATCAGGCGGGAGCTGCGACACGGGCAGCGCGTCCGCGAGCTTGGGCTCGTTCGGGTCAGCGTACAGGCGGGCCAGCGAGTCGAACGGCGCCCCGCGGGCCAGCGCGGTGTGCACCGAATCCGCCAGCCGCTTCGCGATCGCCAGCTGGGGCGCCGCGATCGTCGGCTGGATCAGGATGTGCCGGGCGAGGATCTCCGCGGGCTGCGCCCGCTCCACCTGGATGATGTGGTAGCCGAACTCGGTCGGCACGACGTCGGAGATCGTGCCGGGGCGCAGCCGGAACGCCACGTCCTCGAACTGTTTCACCATCACGCCGCGGCGGAACCAGCCCAGCTCGCCACCCTGCTCGCGCGAGGCGCTGTCCGCCGAATACTTCTTCGCGACCTCGGCGAAGTTGGCGCCGCCGCGCAACGCCACCACCAGCGACTCCGCAAGCTCCAACGCGCGTGCGCTGGCGACGGAGTCGGGCTTCGGCACGATGACGACCTGGCGGAACGAGATGGCCGCTGGACGCTTTGGCTGCTGCGCCCGGTTCGACTCCCAGAACGCGTGCATCTCGGCGTCCGACGGGGGGATCGGCCGCAGCTTGCCTTTTTGCTTCAACGCCTCGATCAGGCGCTGCTGCAGGATCGAGCGGCGCTGCTGGTCGGCGAGCCAGCGGCGCCATTCCTCCTCCGACACGAACCCGGCCGCGCGCAGCTGGGCCTGGAACTCCGTGATCGCGGTGAACTGCTTGCGCACGTTCTGGACCGTCTGCTCGACGGCGTCCTGGACTTCCTGGTCGGTCACCTTGATGGTCGTGTCGCGCTCGGCCTGTTGCACCAGCAGCTCTTCATCGACCATCTGCGACAGAATCTGGCGCCGCGCCGCGTCCCGCCCCGCGGAGTCTTCCGGGACCTTCGCCCCTTGTGACTGCGCCAGCACGAGCTGCTCTTCGACCTGCGAGGCGAGGATCGGCTTGGTGCCCACCACCGCGACGACGCGGTCCACGGCCCGCGCCGTCGCCGAGCGACCCTGCGCCGCCGCGGGTGGCCCCGCCCCCGCGAGGGCGGCCCACGCGACGGCCGCGACCTTCACAGTCACCCGGGAGGGCCCCATGTCAGCTCGGCGCCCGCTTGGCGACGCTGTCGCCCGCGACAGGGGGCGGGCCGGGGGCGCGTTTCAGGCCCGTACCCGGCGTCTGCCGCGCGGTCGTATCGGCGGCGCGAATCGCCTGTGCCCGCTCCAGCGCCCGCGCGAGACCGGCCTCGTTGAGCGACCAGGTCTCATCCCGCCGCAGCGCCGCGGCCAGAAAGGGCGGCACGGGAACGAATGGGGCGCTCCCCTGGGTGACCGCGGCATCCAGATAGCCGTCCATGTGCGTCATCGCGAGCCGCACGCGCGCTTCCGGTGTGGCGGCGGAGTCCTTGAGCAGCTGCGGCGAGAGCCGCAGCAGCCGCTCGACGCGATCGACGCCCGAATCGTGCTCCGTGCGCACGTGGCTCCAGTCGTCGGCGGTGAGCGCCACGCCGACGGAGTCGATCTGCTCGAGCAGCAGGTCGCGCTGGGCGAGCAGTCGCACGAACTGCGTGAGCTGGTCGTTTGACGCCGACGCGATGCCGCGCACGTCGTTGGGGTCGAGCGCCATCAGCCAGCGCGCCAGATCCTTCACGCGGAACGCGCCCCCGCGGTACGTCGCCAGCGTGTGGTCGTCGGCGCGGGCGGTGACGATCTGCGGCACCGCCTGGCGCACCCGTGCCGGGGCGCCGCTCTCGACCTTGAGCTGGCGCGCCTTGGTGAGGCTGTCGAAATACAGCGAATCGAGGCGGTTCCCGCGCGAGCTCTCCAAATCGACCCGGAACGAATCGCGCACTTCCGCGAGCGGCGGGCGGCGGATGATGTGAAAGCCGAACGGCGAGCGCACGACCCCGCTCAGCCCGCCGGGGGCCAGCGCCCACGCCGCGCTGTCGAATGCGGGGACGAACTGCCCCCGCGGCGTCGCCGGGAGGTAGCCGTCGCGCGCCTTGGAGCCCGGGTCCTCCGAGTACTGCCGGGCGAGCTGCCCGAACCCGGCTCCGCCTCGCGCCGCCACCTGTCGCAGCACCCCTTCGGCTTTCTTTTTCTGCTGCTCCTCCACCATCGGCACCGCGCTGGGCGGCACGCGGATCAGGATGTGCTGGAACAGGCGCACCGTACCCGCCCGGTACGCCGAGTCCGCGTCGGCCGCGGTCACCTTGCCCCGGGCGGCGAGCAATTGTTGGTGGTAATGCTCCCACTTCAGCTGTACCACCAGGGGCCATTCGGCTGCGAGGGCGAGAGACGAATCGTGGAGATCGCGCCCGCGGCCCAGCGCCGTCGCGAGCACGGCGTAGTCGAGGTAGACGTTGGCGACGCCGGTGAGCACGTCGGGCCGCACCGGAATGCGCGGGGCCCGGCCGACCAGGCCCGCTAGGCGCTCCACCGCGAGCGTCTGACCCGCCGCGGTGCCGACCACCTCGGCATGGGCCGAGAAGGCGTCCCGCAGGGCGGCGCAGCCCGCCAGCACCAGCACCACCGTCAGCACACTCAACCGTCGCATGCCATCTCCTGTCAGTCGTGAGCGTCGGCCAGGACCGCGCCGAGGGCGCGGACCAGGCCGGGGCCGATCGCCTCGCCGCCGAGCCGCCGGAGTCGCAGGGAGAGCGGGGCCGCGCGCCGCACCTCGGCCTCAAACTGCACCGCGTCGAGCGCCGCCGTGAGACGGGCGAGGCGCGGGGTCGCGTCCCGCCGAAAAGTGAGCCGCGCCTCGTCGCCCTTCACGAGGACCATCTCCAGTCCCGCTCGGCCGCCGAGCGCGCGGAGCTCGGACACCAGGAGCAGGCGTCGCGCGTCGTCCGGGAGCGGCCCGAAACGGTCGCGCAATTCCTCGCGGACCGCCTCAATCTCGCTCAGCGCTTCGGCCCGCGCCAGCCGCCGGTACAGATCGAGCTTCGCCGCCTCGTCCGGCACGTAGTCGTCGGCGAGATGCGCCGGCTGATCGAGTACGACTTCGGGGGGCACGCGCGTCCCGCGTCCGCCATCCCCCTTTCCCTTCAAGGCCTCGACCGTTTCCTGGAGCCAGCGGAGATAGGTGTCGAACCCCACGGCCTGGGCGTACCCCGACTGCTCGGCCCCGAGCAGATTTCCCGCGCCCCGCAGCTCGAGGTCGCGCAGCGCGATCCGATAGCCCGAGCCGAGATCGGTGTGGTGCTCGAGCACTCGCAGGCGCTCGTCCGCCTCGGCATCGACCAGGTCGGGCACCAGCAGGTAGCAGTACGCCCGGCGATGGCTCCGGCCCACGCGTCCCCGCAGCTGATACAGCTGGGCGAGGCCGAGCTGGTCCGCGCGGCTGACGAGCATCGTGTTGGCGTTCGGCACGTCGAGCCCCGATTCGACGATCATGGTCGACACGAGGATGTCCACCTCGCCGCGGACGAAGCGCGCCATCACGTCGTCGAGCGCCGCCTCTTTGAGCTTGCCGTGCGCCACCGCCACGCGTGCCCGCGGCGGCGCGAGCGACCGCACCCGCTCCGCCACCGTATCGATCGTCTCGATACGGTTGTGCACGAAGTACACCTGACCCGCCCGGTCGAGCTCCCGCGCCAACGCCTCCTCGATCAGCCCGTCGTCCCACGGCTCGATGAAGGTGACGACGGGTGAGCGGTCCTTGGGAGGTGTCTCGAGCAGCGTCAGGTCCCGCAAGCCGGCGAGCGAGAGATGCAGGGTGCGGGGGATCGGCGTCGCCGTCAGGGTCAGCACGTCCACCGCGAGCTTCAGCGCCTTGAGACGCTCCTTGTGCCGCACACCGAAGCGGTGCTCCTCGTCCACGATGAGCAGCCCCAGGTCGTGGAACGTCGCGTCGCGCGACAGCAAGCGATGCGTCCCGATCACGATGTCCACTTCGCCGCGCGCCATCCGCCGCGTGACGTCCTGCGAGTCCTGGGCGCTGCGAAACCGCGACAACACCTCGATCCGGACCGGATAATCCGCCAGTCGCTCGCGGAAGGTACGGCCGTGTTGCTCCGCGAGAATCGTGGTGGGGACGAGCACCGCTACCTGCTTGCCGGCCTGCACCGCCTTGAACGCCGCGCGCAGCGCCACCTCCGTCTTGCCGTAGCCCACGTCGCCCACGAGCAGCCGGTCCATGGGCTGCGCCCGCTCCATGTCGCGCTTCACTTCCTCGGAGGCGCGCCGCTGGTCGGGCGTGTCCTCGTACAGGAATGCGGACTCGAGCTCACGCTGCCACGGCGTATCCGGCGGGAAGGCGAAGCCGGGCGCGAGCTGGCGCCGCGCGTAGAGATCGAGCAGCTCCGACGCCATCCGGTGAATCGCCGCCCGCGCCTTGTCGCGTTGCCGCTGCCACGTCGTCGCGCCCAGCCGATGCAGCCGCGGTGGCGGCACCTCGCCGTCTCCCGCCGCCCGGTACGGCTCGAGCTGGTCGAGGCGATACAGCGGCACGTTGAGGCGGGCGCCGCCTTCGTACTCGACCACGGCGACCTCGAGGCTGCCACCTTCCGCCCCGACCGCGATGGTCTGGATGCCACGGTAGATCCCGATGCCGTGCTCGAGATGGACCACGAAGTCCCCGCCCCGCAGAGCCCGGGTCGCCGCGCTGGCGACCGCCTCGCGATAGCGCCGCGGGCGCCGCAGCCGCCGCGCCCGCCGGAAGATCTCGTGATCGGTGAGGACGCGCAGGCCGGGCAGGACGAACCCGCCGTCCAGCGCGCCCACCACCAGCGTGGCGCGCTCCGTATCCAGCAGCTCCTCGAGCCGCTCGAGCTGTCCCTCGTTGTCGCACAGGATCACGCTGGGCGGCTCGCCGGCCACGATCTGGCGTAGCCGCCTGATGTCGCGATCCACCGTCTCGGGCGGCGCGAGCGGCAGGCGGAGATCGGCATCCGGGGCGTTGAGCGCCAGGCGCGGGAAGCTCGCCAACCGGTCGCGCCACGCCGCGGGATCGACGAACAACGCGTCGCGCGGCGGGGCTTCTTCACCCAGCCGCCGGGCCACATCGAGGTGGTGCGCCGCCTCCGCCCAGGCCCGATCCACCTCCTGCTCCAGCGCGGATTCCTGCTCCAGCACGATCACGCTGTCGCTCGGCAGCAGGTCCAGAAGCGACTGGCGTGGTGGGGGCGCAGCCGGCTGCACCCCTGCGTCGGCCGTCCGTCCCTCCGTCCGGACCGGCAACACGGTGATCCGCTCGATCGCCTCCCCCGATCGCTGCGAGTCGAGATCGAACGCGCGCAGCGACGCGACGTCGTCTCCCCACCATTCGACGCGCGCGGGCGACGCCATCCCGAACCCGTACACATCGAGGATGCCGCCCCGTACGCTGAACTGCGCGACCTCGGTCAGCGTCGACACACGAGCGTACCCCATCTCCTCGAGGCGCCGCACCACGTCGGCGAACCGCAGGCCGCCTCCCGCTGCGAGCGACAACCGTGTGTTCCCGAGGGCCGCCGGCACCCCGGTGCGCTCCGCGGAGGCGCGTGCGGTAGTCACGAGCAGGTGAATCCGCCCCGCGAGCAGCGCTTCGATGGTCTCGATCCGCTCGCCGGCGATCTCGACGTGCGGCTCCTCGGCGCCGAGCGCCTCGCGCTGCGGGTACAGCGCCGCGCCCTCGCCCGCCAGGGTCTGCAGGTCGGCGAGCCAGCGCTCGGCATCGGTGGGGGTCGCCGTCACCACGACGAACACGCGTTGCGATCGCCGCCGCGCGAGCGCGGCCAGGAGGACGGCGGCGCTCGAGCCCGGAAGACCCGCGATGCCCCGGCGGACGCCGGCGGCCGGCAGGGCATCCGCCAGGGCCCGTGTCGCCGGCAGGGCGTCGAAGCGATCGATCAGGAACGTGAGGGGCATCAGCGGGTGAAGGTCGCCACCCCCAGCTCCACCGCGGCCAGCAGCAGCGCGAGGATCAGCAGCGGGCCGCTCGCGTCGCTCTTGCCGCCGCCGGCGAAGCGCGCGGCGCCGAGCGCGCGCGCGTCCAGCAGCTCCGCGCCCAACACGTCCCGCACCAGGGCCTCCGGCGCGGGCGTGAGATCCGATTCACGCGGGTCGGGACCGGACACGATGGCGCCAACCGTGTCAGCGCCGTGGGTGCGGAATTGGACGCCCGGCGCGCCCTCGGCTTCGGACAGGGGGGTCTCCCCTCGCACCAGACGGTTGACGAGCGCGTCCACGAACGGCACAAACGCCGGCGCGGCGGGCAGCGCCGTCCACGCCGTGTCCAGGCGGCTGCCGAGGAGCAGGACGCCAGCGTCCCGCACGAGCCACGGCTCTCCATTCACGGTCGCCAGAACGGTGCTGTCCTCACCGGTCCCCCGTCCCCCGTTCCCGGTGGGCTCGACCCGATATCGCCGGGTCACCTGGATTCCATCGATCCCCGCGACCCCGGACGCCGCGAGCGGCCCCGGAGTTCCCCCCGAACCGAGCCGCCAGCGGGCTCCGCGCGCCGCGAGGGCCCGGTTCAGCTGGCCGATGAGCGTCGGATCGGCGGGCGGCGTCACGACGCTCACCGCAGCCCCGCCGTCGAGCCGATCCCCGATCACCACATCGCTGCCGCGGCGCACCCGCCGGCCCTGCTCCAGCACGGCCAGCGCCGCCGCCACGAACGGCCCCGCCCCGCTCGCCGCCGTGACCTGTCCCGGCGGCGCCACGCGCCAAGCGAAGACGCGTCGATCGTCGGCTCGCAACTCGTCGGCGTCGAGCGCGACTTCGCCCACCCACCAGCCGGGCCCCCCCGGCGGCAAGGACATCGTGAGCGTCGTTCCCGGGGCGGCGAGCCCCCGCCCCACCTCACGACCGCCCACCCGGAGCGTCACCGCCGCCCACGCCCCGGTTCGCCGGCACTTCGGAGCCGGGCGCGAGCGCCAGCACGCGGACGCCTCGGGCGACAGCCGCATGGCCCGGTCCGAGCGCGGTTCGCTGGAGGTCGCTCATCACATGCACCTCGCGCCCCTCGAGCGGCTCCGCGTTCACGAGGCGCGCGGCGTCGCGCACGGCCGCCGTGAGATCGAGCCGCCGGGGCGACACGCCGGCGCTGTCGACGGTCGCGAGCAGCGCCTCGCGCGTCCCCGCCCGTGCCACACCGTCGGCGAGGACCAGCCACACGCGATCCGACGCCGCGGCGGCGACCAGGGAGCCTCGAGCCGCGGCCCGCAACCGATCGAGCACCGGACGCCCATCCGCCACGGCGCCGGACGACACCGAGTTATCGAGGATCACCACGAGCGCCGTGCGCTGGTGGCCGGCAGCGTTGCGCAGGGGGGCGGCGGCAGGAGCGGGAACGAGCGGTCGCGCGGCTGCCAGAACGATCAGCACGATCAGTCCGGTACGCAGCAGCAACAGCAGTACGTGCCGCAGCCTGAGACGCCGCGCGCTTTGCCGCTCCGCCTCGCTCAGGTAGCGCAACGGCGGGAACTGTACCTCGGGTGGAATGCGCCGCTCGAGCAGATGCAGCAGCGCGGGGATCGCCGCTGCGGCGAGCCCCAACAACGCGACCGGGTGCAGGAACGTCACGTGAGCAGACGGAGCGCCATGCCGAAGGGGAGGTCGGTGAGCACGTGGTGGTACAAGATCCCGTGACGCCGGCACGTGGTGCGCCAGGCGGCGATTTCGCGGCGCACCGTATCCCGGTACGCCCGCGCCAGCTCACGCGGACGGACCACCACGCTCGCCGCCGATTCCGGATCCCGGAACCGCACCTCGGGCGCGGCCGCGAGCTCCGCCTCCGCGGGATCCATCAGGTGCAGCACGATCACGTGATGACCACGGTGCCGCAGGTAACGCAAGGCGGTGAGCGCGAGGTCACGGTCGAACAGCAGGTCCGACACGAGCACCACCAGCCCCCGGCGCGCGAGCAGCGACGTGAGGTGACCGAGCGCCGCCTCTGCAGCGGTGCCGCCGCCGTCGGGCGTGCGCTCCAGGCCCCGCACCAGCCGCGCCCACTGCCCCACCCGCACGCGCGGCGGTACGACCTCGCGCACCGCTTCGTCGAACGTGATGAGGCCGGTCGCATCCCGCTGCCGCAGCAGAATCAGCGCCAGGGCCGCCACCAGACGGTCGGCGTACGCCCGCTTGGTGAGACGCGCCGGCGCGCCGCGCCATGCCATCGAGCGGCTCGCGTCCACCAGGATCATCGCCCGCAGGTTGGTCTCCTCCTCGAACTGCTTGACGAACAGCCGATCGGCGCGGGCCAGAATGCGCCAATCGAGATAGCGCAGCTCGTCCCCCGGCTGATACGCGCGGTGCTCGGTGAACTCGACGGAGAAGCCGCGGAACGGGGAGCGATGGATGCCGGAGAGAAAGCCTTCGACCACGCCCGCGGCGACGATTTCGATTCCGCCCAGCCGCGCCACGTCCGCGGGGTCGAGCAGATCGATGCGCGCAGTGTCAGCCATGGGGGTGGCGGAAGCTAATGATCGGCCGATTGTCCCGGGTAGAGGACAGCCGCGAGCGGGCGCCACGGCGGGACCGCGGGCGTAACGTCGGGATCGACAATCGGTTGGGACCAGGGAAATCAGCGCGCCGCATGGCACGACGCCTGCTCCTCTCGGCCAGCGGGAGGCACTTATGTTGACCACATTCAGCTTGCTCAGCCTGCTCGTCGGCTCCGTCGCCGGCCCCGCGCACCAGCCCGCCGCGGTGTCGTCCCGCGCACGCGTCGAAATCTGGACCGACCGGGGCGACGACCCCTACGCCAGCGGCCAGGGCGTGCGCGTGCACTTTCGCACCGAGCAGGACGCCTACGTCACCATCCTGCGCATCGACACCGACGGCCGGGTGCGCGTGCTGTTCCCGCGCGAGCCGTGGGAGGACAACTTCGCGCGCGGCGACCGCGACTACGAAGTCCCGGGCCGCGACTCGCGCGACGCCTTTTACATCGACGACTCCCCCGGCGTGGGCTACATCTTCGCCGTCGTCGCGGGCGACGCGTTCGTGTACGATGCGCTCGAGAATCATGACCATTGGGACTATCGCGCGATCAGCGACGGCCGCGTGCACGGCGATCCCTACGTGGCGGTCACGGACCTGGCGGAGCGTATCGTGCCCGCGGGGTACGGCGACTGGGACTACGACCTCGCACCCTACTACGTCCAGCGGCACTACGACTATCCCCGGTTCCTGTGCTACGACTGCCACTCGTACGTGAACTATTCCTCCTGGAGCCCGTACGACTACACCTGCACGCGCTTTCGGATCGTGGTGTTCGACGATCCGTACTATTACCCCTATCGCTCCTACGGTGCGACGCGGGTGGCGTTCACCCGGCCGCTCCGGCCCGAGCCGCGCTTCATCTTCAAGGACCGTCAGGCATCCGAAGCGTTCGTCACGCGCGTGCGCGCGCGTCCCGCCGACGACAATCAGCGGCACGAGGTCGGGGTCCGCGGTCGTGATCTGGGCGGCACGAGCGTCATTGCACCGCCCGCCGTGCAGCCGCGGCCTCGGCCCGTCGTCGGCGATCAGGGCGACGACGCGCGTGACCAGGACCGGGACCGTCCCCGCGAGCGTCCTCGCCGGCCTGATCCTCCGGCCCAACCCGAGCCACGGGCGCCCGCACCACGACCAGCTCCCCCCCGCGCCGAGCCGCGGCGCGAGGCCCCGCCCCCCAAGAGCGAGCCGCGCGTCGAGCCGAAACGCGATCCACCGAAGGACAAGCCGCGGTCCGAGCCGGAGCTGAAACGGCGTAAGCCGTAAGGCGTAAGCCGCAAGGCCCGCCGCGCCCGGCCGTGGTCCCCTACGGCCGGGCGCGTTAGCTTGTTCGCTCCCCTTCTCGAGGGCCACCAGTGATGCGGTACCGTCTGAACCTGCTGCTCGCGGTGCTCACGGTGCCGGTCGCGGCCCAACGGCAACAGCCGCCTGCCCGGGGCGCGGCCGCGATCACGACCGAGGACGTACGACGGCGCATCGGCATCATCGCCGCCGACTCGATGCTCGGCCGCGCGACGCCGAGCCCGCAGCTCGATCAGGTCGCCGCCTACGTGGCGGCCGAGTTCCGTCGCTTCGGCCTCAAGCCCGGCGGCGACAGCGGAACCTACCTGCAGCGTTACCCGCTCGAAGTGCAGCGCTTCGATCCGGACAGCGCGAGCATCCGCGTCGCCGGCCCTCTGCCCACTACCTGGCGCACCGGTCAGGACGTGCTGCTGGTCGACGGACAGCCACCCGCCGGAGACAGCGCGGGTGCGGGTGTGGTCATCACCGGGTCGCCCCAGGGAGCCGCCGCGCTCGATTCCACGGCCGTGACCGGGAAGGTGATCTTCCTCGCGTACGGGCCCAGCGTGAACGCGATCGCGGTGAAGGTCCTGCCGCTTCACCCGCTCGCGCTGTTACTCGTGGCGGACTTCCCCGACTCGATCTGGGAGAAGCTGCCGGGCCACGCCGCGAGCGTGCGCGTGCGCAATCCAAGCGAGGAAGGCGGATCCACGGTCCCGGCGGTGTTCCTCCTGCGGGCCGGGACGGCCCGGGGGCTGTTCACGCGCGCGGGCGTACCGCCCGACTCGCTCCGTGTCTGGGGCGACCGGCCCCTCGCCGCCCATCCCCTCCCCGACGTCCGGATGCAGCTCGCCGTGCACCAGCAGCTGCTCGAGCGCACCTCCGCCCCCAACGTGGTGGGTATCCTGGAGGGCGGGGACGCCACCCTCAAGCAGGAGTACGTGCTGTTCACGGCCCACATGGACCACATCGGCACGCCGGGAGCGGGCGAGGGGTGCAGCGCCCGCGGCACCGACTCGATCTGCAACGGGGCGGACGACGACGGCTCGGGGACGGTCGCGGTGATGGAGCTGGCCCAGGCGTTTACCACGGCGCGCGAGCGCCCCAAGCGCTCCCTGGTCTTCATGACCGTGAGCGGCGAGGAGCGGGGGTTATGGGGTAGCGCGTATTTCGCGGACCACCCCACGCTGCCGCTCGCGAGCGTCGTCGCGGACCTGAACAGCGACATGGTGGGCCGCAACGCCAAGGACACGCTGGCGGTGATCGGCCGGGAGCATTCAAACCTGGGGCGGGCGGTCGACAGCATCGCACTGGCTCATCCCGAGCTCAACATCAAACCCGTCGGCGACCTGTGGCCGCAGGAGGGCCTGTATTACCGCTCGGACCACTACAATTTCGCAAAAAAAGGCGTGCCGATCCTGTTCTTCACCACGGGGCTGCACCCCGACTATCACCAGGTGAGCGACTCGCCGGACAAGATCGACGCCGAAAAAGAAGCCCGGTTCGCACGACTGGTGTTCTACCTCGGCCTGGCCGTGGCGAACACGACGGCGCGGCCGCGGTGGAATCCCGAGAGCTACAAGCAGATCGTGGGCGGTAGCAACTGACGCTCAGCTGACCGTTTTCAGCAGCTCGGCGTTGGTCTTGTTGCGCCGCAGCAGGGCCAGCAGCCCCTCCATAGCCTTCTCCGGTGGGAGCCCGACCAGGCCCCGCCGCAACTGCTGCTTGGCCGCGACCGTGGCGGGATCGGCCAGCAACTCCTCGCGCCGGGTGCCGCTGGCCGCGACGTCGACCGCGGGATAGATGCGCCGGTCGGCCAGGGCGCGCGACAGCCGCAGCTCGGCATTCCCCGTCCCCTTGAACTCCTCGAAGATCACGTCGTCCATGCGGCTCTCCGTCTCGACGAGCGCGGTGGCGATGACGGTGAGCGAGCCACCCTCCGGCACGGCGCGCGCGGCACCGAACAGGCCCTTGGGCTTAGCGAGGGCGTTGGCGTCCAGGCCGCCGGACATGGTGCGGCCGCTGCCGCGTCCGGTCGTGTTGTGCGACCGCGCCAGCCGGGTAAGCGAGTCGAGCACGATCACGACGTCACGCCCGAGCTCCACCTGCCGGCGCGCGTGCTCGAAGACCATGTCGGCGACCGCGACGTGCCGCTCGTGGGACAGGTCGAAGCTCGACGCGATCACCTCACCCCGGCCCCAATCGATCATCTCGCTCACTTCTTCCGGGCGCTCGTCTACCAACAGCACGAGCAGGGTCACTTCCGGATGGTTGAGGGCGACGCCCTCGGCGATGGCCTGCAGCATCATCGTCTTCCCCGCCTTGGGGGGCGACACGATCAACGCCCGCTGGCCGAAGCCGAACGGGCAGATCAGGTCGACGACGCGCTGCGTCTCCGCGGTGCGCGGGCTCGACGCGCGCGGCGACTCGAGCCCGAGCGGACGCGCGGGATGCACCGCGCCGAGCTTGGCGAACTCGGGTCGATCGTCGAGGCGGCCCGGGGGGGGGGGCGCGCCGTTCACGCTCGCGACCTTGCCGTTCTCGAGCGTGACGAGATCGCCGCGACGCAGTCCCGGCAGCCGCACGCCGGGATCCCCTTTGGCGGGCAGATAGCTGTTGGCGGCGAGCCGCACGGCGCCGCCGTTGGAGGTGGGGTCGAACCAGCCGGTGATGGGGGGCAGAGAAAGGCCTCAGTCCGTTAAAGATAGCGCCTATATTTCTCCCGCACATGCGCCAGGATCACATCCGCAACTTCTGCATCGTGGCCCACATCGACCACGGGAAATCGACGCTCGCCGACCGGCTGATCGAGCTCACGGGCACCCTGGACAAGCGGCTCATGCGGGAACAGGTGCTCGATACCATGGACCTGGAGCGCGAGCGCGGCATCACGATCAAGCTCAACGCCGTCCGCATGACTTACCACTCGCGCGACGGCGGCATCTACGAGCTCAATCTGATCGATACCCCCGGCCACGTGGATTTCACCTACGAGGTGTCGCGGTCGCTGCAGGCCTGCGAGGGGGCGATCCTGGTGGTGGATGCGTCCCAGGGCATCCAGGCGCAGACGATCTCCAACCTGTTCCTGGCCCTGGACGCGGGGCTCGAGATCATACCCGTCCTCAACAAGATCGACCTGCCGGGAGCCGAGCCCGAGCGCCGCGCCCAGGAGATTCACGAGCTGATCGGGGCGAAGCCGGAGGAGATCCTGCGCATCTCGGCCAAGGAGGGCACGAACGTGCCCGAGCTGCTCGAGGCCGTCGTGCGCCGCATCCCAGCGCCCCGGGGCACGGCCGAGGCGCCGCTCCGCGCCCTGATCTTCGACTCGTACTACGATCGCTATCGCGGCGCCATTCCCAGCATCCGCGTGGTGGACGGCACGATCCGGCCGGGCATGAAGATCGCTTTCGGGGCGCACAAGGAGGACGTGTACGAGGTGGACGAGGTCGGATATCTGCAGCTGGGCCACAAGCCCGCGGAGCAGCTCGAGGCGGGGGAGGTCGGGTACTTCGTCGCCAACGTGCGCGGCGTGGGGGAGACACGGCCCGGCGACAGCGTGCTCGACGCCGAGCACGCGGACGTGGCACTCTTGCCCGGGTACCGCGACATCAAGTCGATGGTGTTCGCCGGGCTGTACCCGACGGAGCCGAACCAGTTCGAGGAGCTGCGCGACGCGCTCGCCAAGCTGCAGCTCAACGACGCGTCGCTGCACTACGAGCCCGAATCGTCGGTGGCGCTGGGCTTCGGGTTCCGCTGCGGCTTCCTCGGACTGCTGCACATGGAGATCGTGCGCGAGCGGCTCGAGCGGGAGTTCAATCTCGACCTGATCAGCACGGTCCCCAACGTGGAATACCACGTCCACAAGACCGACGGCACCATGGACCTGGTCGAGAACCCGAGCCTCCTGCCGCACGGCTCGGCCGTGGATCGCATCGAGGAGCCGTACGTGAAGGCGCGCATCGTCGCACCGGCGGAATACATCGGCGCGATCATGAAGCTGGGCCAGGAGCGTCGCGGCGTGTACGGAGGGATGCACTACGTGGACCCGACCCGCGTGGACTTCACCTGGGAGTTCCCGCTCGCCGAAATCATCCTCGATTTCTACGACAAGCTGAAGACGATCTCGCGCGGCTATGCCTCGCTGGACTACGAGTTCCTGGAGTACCGGCCGTCGGATCTCGTCAAGCTGGACATGCTGCTCAACGGCGACGCGGTGGACGCGTTTTCCGTGATCATTCACCGGGACAAGGCGTACGAGTGGGGCAAGAAGATCGCGGAGAAGCTGCGCGAGCTGATCCCGCGGCAGCTGTTCGAGGTCGTGATCCAGGCCGCGATCGGCACGAAGGTGATCGCCCGGGAGACGATCCGCCCGCTGCGCAAGAACGTCACGGCGAAGTGCTACGGCGGCGACGTGACGCGCAAGCGCAAGCTGCTCGAGAAGCAGAAAGAGGGGAAGAAGCGGATGAAGCAGGTGGGCACGGTGGAGATCCCGCAGGAAGCGTTTCTCGCGGTTCTGCAGGTTGACTAGCCTCGTGCCGTTCCAACAGAAGTCCGTGCCGGCCACTGCGTCGCCCCGCGAGAACGTTGGAACGGCACTCGTCATCCAGACAGCCTTTTTCGGGGACGTCGTGCTCACGACGCCGCTGCTCGAGGCCCTCGCGGC
>WNGO01000723.1_pt1 | contig 20426 bp, 22 predicted proteins | sample 5400511 | NCBI WGS metagenome assembly WNGO01 (sample SAMN13153380, study PRJNA577476) | soil metagenome | isolation source: 20 cm soil or saprolite under Garry oak tree replicate 2 | place: USA:California | collected 2016-06-15 | reverse complement strand
TTTGGGAAGCCGATCCTGTTGTACGATGTGCAGTCGGTGGGCGCGAAGAGCTACCTGGCGGTGGCACAGGAGCTGATCCGGCGTGTGGAGCACGGCGCCGTGTCCTCCCCCGCCCCCCCCGCCCCCCCCGCTGCGGAACCGGTGCCGGAGGTGCCCGCATGACGGAAACCATCGCAGGTCGCCGTCGGCTCGGCCGGGGCCTCGAAGCCCTGCTGGGGCCTACGCGCGAGGAAGCCGAGCGCGAGGGGAGTCTCGTAGAACTGGCGATCGCCGACATCCGCCCCAACCCCTACCAGCCGCGCCGGGACGTCGACCCCGCGGCACTCGAAGAGCTCCAGGCCTCCATCCGCAAGGCCGGTTTGTTGCAGCCCGTCGTGGTGCGCCCCGTCCCGGGCGCTAACGGCGGCTTCGAGCTGATCGCCGGCGAGCGGCGGCTGCGGGCGTGCCAGGCGCTCGGCTGGGAGAAGATCCCCGCCGTGAAGCGCGAAGTGGACGACCGCACCGCTCTGACGCTTGCGCTGGTCGAGAACCTGCAGCGTGACGACCTCTCGCCGGTGGACGAGGCGCGCGGCTACGAGCGCCTCCTCGCGGAATTCAGCCTGACGCAGCAGGACGTCGCGGACGCTGTGGGTCGCGACCGCTCCACGGTCGCCAATGCCCTCCGCCTGCTGAAACTGCCGCCGGCGGTGCTCGCGCTGCTGCATGAAGGTGGGCTCTCGGTCGGCCACGCCCGGGCGCTGCTTGCGCTGGAGGACGCGCGTGTCGCGACGTCGCTCGCCAAGGAGGCCGTGGACCTCGGGCTCTCGGTGCGGGAGGTGGAAGACCGGGTGCGCGGCGGCCGGGCGCCGGTCCGGCGCCCGCGTCTCAAGAAGGGAATGGGACAGGCGCCCGAAGTGCGGCGCATCGAGGACGCGCTGCGCCGTCGCCTCGGCACCGACGTGCGGGTGACGCTCCGCGCCAAGGGCAAGGGACAGATTCATCTGAACTTCTATTCCAACGACGATCTCGCGCGGCTCCTGGAGCTGATCCTCGGCGCGCCGTTCGACGGATGAAGCAGCGGAAAGATCGCCGCGTCACCATCGTCGTCCACACCGATGGAGACCTCGCTTCCCGCCAATACCGCGTCCCGCTGTGGGCACTCGAGGCCGGGAAGTGGAGTGCGCTCGTCGTTGGTCTGTTGATCGTGCTGTTCTTCGCGTTCGCGGGACCGATCGGTCGCGCGGCGGCCCGCGTGCCCGGCCTCGAGCGTCAGGTGGCGCGGCTGGAGGAGGAGAACAGCCGGGTGCAGCAGCTCGCGGCGGCGCTGAACCGGGCCGAGGCGAACTACCAGGAGCTGCGCACCATGTTGGGCGTGAGGGCGCCGCGGGAAAAGGGAGCGACGGCCCCGACCGGAGACCTCGTGCGGGCGGTCGCCGTACGCGCCCGCCCTCCTTCGGCGCCCCTGCGCTACGAGCCAGGCCCGGCGGAACCGACGCATTGGCCGCTCGACGTCGCGGGCTTCGTCACCCGCGGGCAGGTGCGGCCCGGCGATGTCGCCGAGTCGCATCCGGGCATCGATATCGCCGTGCCCGCCGGAACGCCGGTCCGTGCCGCCGGCGGCGGGTCGGTCGAGGCGGCGGGCACCGACCCGGCGTACGGACTGTTCGTGCTCATGCGGCACTCGAGCGGGTATGAAACGATGTATGGGCACGCCTCGCGCCTTCTGGTGCGCGAAGGCGACTCGGTGCAGGCGGGGCAGGTGATCGCGCTCTCCGGCAACTCGGGGCGATCCACGGCGCCGCACCTCCACTTCGAAATCCGCCGCGAGGGCAAGTCGCTCGATCCCCTCACGGTCGTGAAACAGGAGAACTGACATGGCGATGTTCACCGAGAAGGGGCAGGGGGGGCTCGAGTCGGAATCCGGACTGTCCATCATCGGGACCGGCATGCGCGTCGTGGGGGACATCAGCGCGGACGGTGTCGTGAAGATCGAAGGCACGGTGGTAGGTACGGTGCGCGCCGGCCGGCAGGTGCTGGTGGGGAAGGGCGGCGAAGTGGAAGGAGACGTGATCTCGCGCGAGGCGATCATCGGTGGCGAGGTGCGCGGGTCGATCCGGGCCGACGAGCGTATCGAGATCCAATCCACCAGCGTGGTGCACGGCGACATCGCGGCGAAACGACTGCTGGTGCAAGAGGGAGGCGAGATCAACGGCGTCGTGCGCATGGGCGAAGCTGCACTCGAAGCGGAGACCGTTGAGAAAGCGGGGGCGCAGCGGTCCTACTAGGCGTGTCAGATATCCACACGCTCGCCCTTCCACGTGTGGATTGTCTATCTCTATATGTTATAATGCTTTAGATGTCATTGTGGTGTGGGAATCTCACCTCACTGTCGATAATCTGGTGAGATAATGTCTCCATACTGCCATGAGGTGAGAGGCTCGATGGAGCTCACCGAGCTGGTCTCGTACCTGGACGGCTACCTCCGGGTCGCGGAGGTGCCGGATGCGCCCCACGCGATCAACGGGCTGCAGGTCGCGAACGCGGGGACGGTGAGCCGCCTGGCGGCGGCGGTCGATCTATGCGAAGCGACCGTGCGCATGGCGGCGGAGCAGGGGGCCGACGTGCTGCTCGTGCACCACGGCCTGTTCTGGGGTGGGCTCCAACCGCTCACGGGGCGCGCGCACCGGCGGGTGGCGGGGCTCATCGCGAACAATATCGCGCTCTACAGTGCCCATCTTCCGCTGGACCTGCATCCCGACGTCGGCAACAACGTGGTGCTCGCCCACCAGCTCGGCGTCTCGCTCCGCGGCGAGTTCGGCGAGGAATACGGTGAGCGCATCGGCCGTTGGGGAGAGGTCGACGTGTCTCGAGTTGCGCTCGAGCGCCAGCTCGCGAGCCTCACCGGCCGCGCACCGCGGCTGATGGCGTTCGGCCCGGAGCGCGTGCGCCGCGTGGGGATCGTGACGGGGGCTGCGGGCTCGATGATCGCGCAGGCCGCCGCCGCCGGCCTCGACACCTTCGTCACGGGCGAAGGTCCCCACCACACATTCTTCGACGCCGAAGAGCTGAAGCTGAACGTGTTCTACGCCGGCCACTACGCCACTGAAACGGTGGGCGTCAAGGCGCTGGCGGAACACCTCCACGTCCGGTTCCATCTCCCTTGGACGTTTCTCGATCATCCGACCGGTCTGTGAGCGCACGCCGCGTGCTGGCCGTGCTCGCGGTGTCCGAGCTGTGCGGCATGGCGCCGTGGTTCTCCGCGTCCGCCGTCGCGCCGGCGCTCTCGCGCGTGTGGCGGCTCGACACGGCCGGCGGAGCGTGGCTGACGATCTCGGTGCAGCTCGGCTTCGTCGCGGGTGCGCTCGGGTCGGCGCTACTCACGCTTTCCGACCGTTGGTCCGCCCGCCGCCTGATCGCAGGCTGCGCCTGGCTCGCGGGTCTCGCGACCCTCGGTGTGGCGTTCGCGCCGGGCCCCGGAGGGGGCATCGCCCTGCGCATGCTCACGGGCGCGGCGCTGGCGGGCGTGTATCCGCCGGGAATGAAGATCGTCGCGGGGTGGTATCGCGAAGGTCGGGGACTCGCGATCGGGGTCCTCGTCGGCGCGTTGACGCTGGGCTCGGCGCTTCCCCAGCTCGTTCGCTGGGCGGTCCCGGCGGAGCATTGGCGGCCCGTGCTCGTCATAGCGGCCGCGGCGGCGTTCGTCGGCGGCCTCCTGGTCCTCCTCGTGCCGCACGATGGCCCGTTCGCCGCGCCAGCGCCACCCTTCAGCTGGCGGGCGGCGCCGCGCATTCTCGCAGACCGTGCCGTGTCGCTCGCCAACCTCGGCTACCTGGGCCACATGTGGGAGCTGTACGCGATGTGGACGTGGCTGGCCACGTTCGTGGCGGCGAGCGAACTGGCCCGGACCGGTGGCGATTCCACGGGACGCGGCGCGCCGGCGTTCGTCACATTCGCAGTGGTCGGGAGCGGCGCGTTGGGGTGCTGGCTGGGCGGGAAGTACGCCGATCGGTGGGGCCGCACGCTGATCACCAGCGTCGCGATGACGGTGTCCGGCGCGTGCGCGCTGGCGGTGGGCCTCGTGTTCGGCCGCCCCCTGGCGGTACTGGTGCCGCTGCTCCTCGTCTGGGGCGTCACGGTGGTCGCGGACTCGGCCCAGTTCTCCGCTGCCGTGAGCGAGCTGGCCCCGCCTGAGCTGGTGGGGACCGCGCTCACGCTCCAGACGAGCCTGGGGTTCCTCCTGACCTGTCTCACGATCTATCTGTTGCCGTGGGTGGCGGCCCGGATGGGGTGGCGCTGGAGCATGAGCCTCCTGGCGCTCGGGCCGGCGTGTGGCGTATGGGCGATGCTGGTGTTGCGGCGGCGGCCCGAGGCGGCATCGCTCGCCGGCGGGCGAGGCTAGGGTACCGCGACGATCCCCACTTCGCCGCCGAACTCGTCGGAGGCGCGCGTCGTCCCCGCCGGCGCCGTCCACCTCCCACCGTCGATTCGCACGTTGATCCGGTGTACGCCGCTCGGAATGCGGAGCCAGCTTTCCCACGTATCCTCGCCCGCGCGGCGCAGGGCGACCGGCTGCCAATCCGTGAAATCGCCGGCCACTTCCACCATCGCTCGGGCGAGAGCGTAGACGACGACCCGGACAGTGCTATCGAAAGCCGATTGCAATTCGAGTCGTGCGGTGTAGCCGGCCTCACCGTCGCCCGAAGCAGGCGACCGACCGAGCGGCTGCGGATCGCGCCGGGCGCGTGGTCGTACGAGCGCTGTCCGGAGGCGCAATCCGGCGCTCACGTACCGCCCCGCCACGCCGCCGCTGACCGGATCGGTGGGATAGCGGCCGCCCGAGACGAAGAGCGCGGTGCGCTCCCCCAGGGTGAATACGGTGCTCGCTTCGCCGTACACGCCGTGACCTGCGCCTCGGCTCGACACCCTGGCTGCGAGCGAGGCGTCGAGCGCGACGGAGCCCCGGCTCGCGTGGAGTGTCGACCCGACATCGCTGTAGGCCGTATCCCCGACGATCGATCGGGTGGCGGAGAAGGCAACCGTCACCCAGGAGCGTCGCGCCCAGGCACCGACGCCGCCGACCGCTACGGGGCGGGGCGCGCGCCCGTATGAGGTGCGCCCCCCAGTCCCGCCGATCCACGCGCCCCAACCTCCCGCGACAAAATGCAATCGGGCCTCGGCCGTAGCGTGCCAGAAACTCGCGAAGTCGGCATAGCTGCTCCCACCCGCGGAGAGAGAGAGCTCGCCGCGCCAGCGGCGGGGGAGGAAACTCGGCGGGGTGAAGAGCGAAGCGGCGACGAGTCCCTGGAGACTCCGGCGACCGCTTTCGAAGCGGAGATAGGTGCCACGAGCCGTGACGGTGGCGGCGGGCCGCTCCCAGGTGAGGGTTGGGGTGAGGGACGCGGCACCGGACCGAAGGAAGCCATCGTAGCGCACACTCGAGACGCCAATGTCGACGGTCCCGGTGGTCTGGGCGGCGGCGCGAGCGCCCAAGAGGGACGTTGCCGCGGCTAGGGACGCGGCCCAAGCATGTCGCGCGGCCGGCGCTGGCCGCACGGGGTTAGGGGCGGCCCGGGCGCTGCTGGCGGGCCCCCGCGTTCACTCGCAAGTCCGCGGCCGTCGCCGCGGCCGCGGTGGCCGCGGCAGGGGGCGCGCCCAACGCGATGTCGCGCTCGACGGCGCGCCGGAATTCGACGAGATCCGCGTCTCTGGCCCGCGCGGCAAGGGCCAGCACGGCGGCAGCAGCGCTGTCGACGGGGACCCCGCTGGCCACCAGATCGGCGAGCACGGCGAGCGGCATGGTAAGGGGCTCTCGACGAGCCTGCCGCAGCTGTGCCAGGATGGTCGGGGACGCCCCGGCGCGGAGCGCCGCAGCACCGGCGGTGAGCTCCGCCGGCGAGGCCGTCGACCCGAGCGCGTCACGGGCCTGCCCCAGCTCCACGGCGAAACGCCGCACGGCGGCGACGATCAAGTCTCCCGAGGCCCGCTTGGTCGCGCCTTCGAGCGCACGCTGCACGAGCGGCTCCGTGGGGAGCAAGGCTCTGCGCGCCGAATCGACGAGCGCCGCGACGGCAGGCCGTGTGGCGGCGTCGAGTCGCTCGAGGCGCAGGTCGGGCTGCTGACCCGCCGCACGTCGCGCGACCAGCATCGCCGCGAGCAGGGGAAGCGCGCTACGGCTGAAGGCGCGCGTCACGAGCCCCCTCCTCCCACGGTCAGCACCGAGCTGGGTGCGCCGTAGTCCTCATCACGGGCGACCGGCGCCGAGGGGTCGGCCAGCCAGCGCGAGTCGTCTACGAAGAAAGCGTAGTGATAGCGGCCGGGCACGAGCGGCACCACCACGGTCCACAGCGCCTCGGTTCCGGTCTGGCGCATCGGCGTGCGGGTCGCGTCCCAGTCGTTGAAGTCCCCGACGAGCGATACACGGGTCGCGTGGGGAGCGACGAGGACGAACTGAAAGGCGCGCGAATCTTCCTCAGGGGGAGCAGGCGGTCTGGAGTCCATCCGGGTGAGGACGACCACGACTGCGACGGCGGCGGCCGCCGCGAGCCCGCCGAGTGGTGTGAGCGTGAGCTGATGGGGGCGCTTGAGCCAACGCCACACCTCCCCCAGCCAAGTCGTGCGGCCGGGCGCGGGGAGCGCGGTGATCGCCCGCATGACTCTCTCGTCGAGCGCCGGGTCGATCCGCACGGCTCGCCGAAGATGCCGCGCGAGGCGCTCGACTGGGTCTTCCGACTGGTCAAACACGCTCGGCCTCTTTCAGCATCGCCTGGAGCTGCTCCCGCGCCCGCTTCACGCGCATTTTCAGCGCGGAGACGCCCGCGCCGGTCAGCCGGGCCATGTCCTCGTACTCGAGCTCCTCGACATGTTTGAGGAGGAACGCCTCGCGCGACTCGGACGGGAGACGCGCCAGCGCCCAGCGGACCATGTCGTCCCATTCGGTCCGCCCGTCCGGTCCCGCCAGCGGCGCGGTCTCCAGCGCGACGGGGTCATGCACGAACCGCCGCGCCCGGCGCGCGGCGCGGGCGCCGGCCGTGCGGCAGCGGTTCACCAAGATGCCGTACAGCCATGCACCGAAACGCTCGGGATCGTCGCAGCGCGCGAGCGAGCGATAGGCACGGACGAAGGAGTCCTGCAGCACCTCTTCCGCGTCCTCCCGATTTCCGAGCATGTGCAACGCGTACCGGCCCAGGCGATCGCGATACCGCGCGACGAGATCGGCGTAAGCGCCGGTGTCGCCGGCGTGCACACGGCGCACCAGGGCGGCGTCGCTCGTCCCCACGCTGTGTATACCCATTGAGAGGATCCTTGCGTCACACTACCCCGCTGGTGTGACGCCGGCCAGGGGAGTCGGGGTATCTGGAGCGGAGTGCCGCCACGATCCTTCAAGGAGCGAACGATGTCGAGACGCGTCGCCATGCCCCTCGTTGCCGCCGTCCTGCTCGCCGCGGGCGGGTGCTACCAGGATGACAGCGTCACCACCGTCAACCGCAAGCCGTTCGCTCGTGTGCTGCTCACGGACGCCCCGTTTCCGTACGACTCGCTTGGCAGCGTGAATGTGTACGTGGTCCGGATCGAGGCCAACGCCGCGGGGGACACCAGCGGGACGGGGAACTGGGTGCTCGTCACCGAGCCCGGGAAGAGCTTCGATCTGCTCGCCTTGCAGCAGGGTGCCACCGCCCTGCTCGGCGAAGGGGAGCTGCCGGCCGGCCAGTATCATTCGATCCGAATGACGATCGACACCAATCGATCCTCGATCATCTGGAACAGTGCGGGCCAGGCTCCCGTGAATTGGCACGCACAGTCGGCGATTTATACCTTCGTCGATTACCCGGTGAGTGGTCCGACCCAGGGTGACATTGTGGTTGACTTCGACCTCGGGCAGAGCTTCCAGTACAACTATTATGGGAGGAACGAGTTCGATTTCACGCCTCACCTCCGCGCGATCAACTCTGCAGCCGCGGGCGCGATCGCAGGGACCGTGACGCAGAGCTACGGTGGGACGACGGGTCCGGTCAGGAACGCCCAGGTCTCCGTGTTCGTGCCGTACCCGGGCCAGCCCGACAGTGCGTGGTACCTCGAGGCCACCGGTCGCAGCGATCCGGCCGGACACTACAAGGTCGCCTTCCTGCGTCCAGGCAGCTACGTCGTCAGAATCGAAGAGCCGTTCCTTCCATACCTCGATCCTGTGGTCACGCCGAACGTGCACGTGGCTGCGGGCGACACGACGCCCTTGTCGGTACTGCTCCCCAATGCCGGCTCGAGTGGCGCCGCGTATGTGCGCATCTCCGGGCCTACCTCCGTGGGTGTGGGCGGGACGATCACCCTGTTCGCGGCGGTGGGCGACGCGAACGGCAATCCGGTCCTCAAACCGTCGGTGTCGTGGACCAGCAGCGACGAGACGACCGCCAGCGTGACCGGTGTGGGTGACACCGCGAGTGTCATCGGGCGGAAGCAGGGCATCGCGACCATCACGGCAACGAGCGGTGGCCTCAGCGACTCGCACACGGTCCAGGTGGCCGGTTCGGCCGCTCCGGTCGCGAGCGTCACGGTCGTGCCCGCAAGCGCGGACCTCGCGGTCGGAGACAGTCTGGCGTTCCAGGCGGAGCTGCGCGACTCGGATGGGACTCTGCTGCTGGACCGCCCCGTCTCGTGGATCAACGCAGACAACAGCGCCACGATTCAACTCTATTCCTACGGGACGACGGCAATCGTCTGGGCTCGGGCTGCAGGAACGGCGGTCCTCCGAGCCACGAGCGAAGGCAAGGCGGGCCAGGCAACGATCACAGTGCACTGAGCCCGCGGTGGGGCCGTCGGGCCCGCAGTGCGCGGGAATGGGGGCAGGGGGCTCCCCTCGCGCGCCGCGGGCTCGTAGTTTGCGGTTCCCGTGTCCCATCCGGAGGTACCTTGCGTTTCGCTCCGCTCCTCGCGCTGGCCCTGGTGGTCGCCTGCGCGCGTCCGCCCCGCGCCGCCGCGCCTCCCCAGCCCGGCCTGTTCGGCCCTTCCTCTCAACCAGTCCTCTTGCCGCCGAGGCAGTTCGAGCCGGACGTGCCGCGCACCGATGCCCAGTGGCGTGCCGTCGGCCGGGAGGCGGCGGCGCTGCTGTCGCAATACGTCGCGATCAACACCACCAATCCGCCGGGCAACGAGCTCCAGACCGCGAACTGGCTGAAGGCGGTACTCGCGCGTGAAGGGATCGACGCTGAGGTGTTCGAGCCCCGACCCGGGAAAGCGAACCTGTACGCCCGTATCAAGGGGGACGGCAGTGCGCGGCCCCTCATTCTGCTCAACCACATGGACGTCGTGCTCGCGAGCCCCGAATACTGGAAAGTCGACCCGTTCAGCGGGTCCGTGCAGGACGGCTACCTCTGGGGCCGCGGCGCGCTGGACATGAAGGGCGAGGCGATCACGCAGCTCCTGAGCCTGCTCACGCTGAAGCGCGCCGGCGTGCCGCTCAGGCGCGACGTAATCTTCCTCGCGACGGCGGACGAAGAGATCGGCGGCGGCGTTGGCGCGGGCTGGTTCGTGGAGCACCACCCGGAGGTGGTGCAGGACGCCGAGTTCCTCCTCACCGAAGGCGGTGCCATTCGGACCGATGCCACCGGACGGATCGAGTATTACGGCGTGGGGACCACGGAGAAGTCACCGTTCTGGCTGAACCTCACCGCGCACGGCACCCCCGGCCACGGGTCGCGCCCCACGCCGGACAATCCCGTCCACCGGCTGGTGCGAGCCCTGTCGCGCATCGCCGCCTATCAAACGCCTCTAGTCGTGACCCCCGCGGTAGAGCGCTATCTCCGCGACCTGTCCACGATCGAGTCGGACCCGGCACGGCGGGCCGCGTTGGCGGACGTACGCGCGGCGCTGCGCGATTCGGCCGCGGCACGCCTCCTCACTGGCGATCTCACGTACAACGCGCTGCTCCGTAACACCATCTCGATCACGGGACTTCAGGGCAGCGACAAGACGAACGTCATTCCGCCGACGGCGCGCGCCACACTGGACGTCCGCCTCCTCCCGGGGCAGGAGCCCCAGACCTTCCTCGCCGACCTCGTGCGGGTCGTGAGTGACTCGGGTGTTGAAATCACTCCACAGGGTCCGAGCTGGCCTGCCACCGAGAGTCCGACGGAGACGGAACTGTTTCGCGCTATCGTGGCCGCGGCACGCGAGCGCACGCCCGACGCGCTCGTCACCACGCCGCCCCTCACCGGCTTCACGGACAGTCACTATTTCCGACGTCTGGGCATCGTGAGCTACGGCCTCTCACCGTTCCCCTTGAATCAGGCCGAGTCGCGTGGTATTCACGGCAACAACGAGCGGGTGAGTCTCGACGACCTGATGTTCGGGGTGCATTTCGTATACGACGTCGTGGCGCGCATCGCGGCGAAGTGATCGCGTTGTTCCTCCATCCGCGCCGTTACCCGCCCTCGCGGGAACGGCGCCTGCCGCTACTCGAGCGCGTCACCAAGCAACCGCTCGGGTGGGTGGCCGAGCGGTTGGCGCGTTCCCTCATCCGCTGGGATCGCGCCCGGCTCGAAACCCCGGACATCGCGGTCCCCGTGGAGGGCCTCGCCCCCGGGCTCGCGGGCTACCGTCTGGCGTTGGTCACCGATCTGCACCATGGCCCTGCCGTGCCCACTTGGTGGCTTGAGCGCCTGGCCGATCGGGTGCGGGAGCTCGACGCCGATCTCGTGGTGCTCGGCGGCGATTTCGTCAGTCATGCCCGCAGCGACATCGATGGTCTCGAGCGGGTTCTGGCGCGTTTCCGTGGTCGCGACGGTGTGGTGGCCGTGCTTGGGAACCACGACCACTGGGTGGACCCCGACCAGGTCGGGGCAGCAGTCGAGCGCAGTGGCGCGACGCTGCTCCACAACCGGCACCGGCTCATCCGTCGTGGAGCGGCGCTGCTGGCGGTGGGCGGCGTGGACGACTTTACCCACGGAGCCGTCCGGCCCGACGAGGCATTCGCCGGCGTCGCGCCGGATGTCCCGCGCGTGCTCATCTCGCACAACCCCGATCTCATCGAATACCTGCCCGTGGGCCTCCGGGTGGACGTAATGCTGGCGGGACACACGCACAACGGCCAGGCGCACCTGCCGCTCCTCGGGCCGATCACGGCGCCGTCGCAGTTCGGCCGGAAATACCTGCATGGTCTCAAGCGCGTGGGGCAGTGCTGGCTGTATGTCTCGGCGGGCGTGGGCAGCGCGTGGATCCCGCGGTGGCGCAACCCCCCCGAGCTCCCGGTGATACGGCTGACGACGGCTACTTGAGGGCGACGACGAACCGCACGAGCACGGTTTCCGCCGTCTGGGGCGCGACCGTGCAGAAACACTCCACGCCGATCAGCCGCTTGACACCCAGTACCTCCGCCTCTGCGATCCCCGGCACGTCCCGATACGTGATCTCGAGCGTCGTGCCGTCGATGATCCGGTACGCCACGGGGCGTCCGAGCAGGCGGTGATGCGGGTCGATCCGGCCGAGCCCCTCGCTGAGCCGGTGCTGAATCGTCGCGGCCTGGGCGCGCTGCGGCGCGGGCGTCTCGGTCACGGCCCCCGACCGTCGCGGTTGGCGAGCACGGCGGCCGCGTTACGCCGCATGCCGACAACCCCCGGGCGCTCGAAGGGCGTGTCGCCGAAGCAGCGTTGGAACGACTCCGGCTCCCCCTCGAACAGCGCCGCGAGATCCGGCTCGGCGATCTCGGGGCGCACGCCGAGCTCGGGGTCGCGCGTCGGGCGCGCGAACTTCACGTTCCAGGGACAGACGTCCTGGCACACGTCGCAGCCGAACAGCCACTCGCCTACGAGCCGCTGCTCGGCGTCGCTGAACTCGGCGGTGTGCTCGATGGTGAGGTACGAGATGCAGCGCCGCGCGTCGAGCACGCCCGGTGCGACGAATGCACTGGTCGGACAGGCGTCCAGACAGGCGCGGCAGGTACCGCAGCGGTCCGCCTCGAACGGCAGGTCGGGGGCCAGCCCCGCGTCGGTCAGCACGACACCGATGAAAGTGAACGAGCCTCGGTCGGGGTCGATCAGCATCATGTTCTTGCCGATCCAGCCGAGCCCGGCCCGCTGCGCCAGCTCGCGCTCGGGCACCGGTCCCGCGTCCACGTAACAGCGCGTCTTCGCCCCCGGCGCGATCTCCCGAACGGCGCTGGCAAGCCGCTCCAGACGCCGACCCAGCACGCTGTGGTAGTCGGCGGACCAGGCGTACTGAGCGACCCTCCCCGAAGCCCGACTGACCCCGGTCGCGAGACCGGGGTTCACGGATGCCCCTGGATTGGGCTGGTTCCCGTTTTCCCCGGGCTTGCGCCCGGGGTCAGGGTCGCCATGGAAGTAGTTCGTGAGCGTTACGACGGCCACCCGCGCACCCGGCATGATGCGGGTCGGGTCCTTGCGCTTATCCGCTTGGCGATGCAGGTAGGTCATGGTGCCTGCGTACCCGGCGTCGAGCCACTGATCGAGTTCGGCGGCGTGTGCGTTTGCCTCGAGCGACGCGATTCCCACCGCATCGAAGCCCAGCTCAAGCGCTCGACGTTTCACCGCGACGGTCTGCTCGACATCTCGTTTCATACGTGCATTGTTTCGCGTCGCCACCTCGCGAAGCGGACGACGTCCTCGAGCGACGGCACCGCGTCTTCGTCGCCGTAGGCGGTGAACATGCGCCATCGGACATACTCGAGCGGCGGCAGCGGCAGGAACGGTGCGCGCCGGTACCAGTCCCGTGCCCGGAAGCTCCAGGTGAGGCGGACGAGGTCGAGCGCGAGCCGCGGGCTCACGAGGGCCCGCAGGGCCAGGCGCGCCGCGAGCGTCCGCCAGCCGGCCGAGGCGTTCATGGAGTGAATTTACTCGCGAGGCGTGCCCCGCGCGCTTTTCCTCCTGTATATTGACCGCCTATGACGCTCGCCAGCGGTCTCGACGCCGGCGCATCGGCCGGAGCTCACGCGCTCGCCCGCTATCGGAGCGAGTTCCCGATCTTCCGGGACGCGGTATACCTGAACACGTGCTCGCTCGGCGCGCTCGGCGACCGCACCCGCCGCCGCGTCGCCGAGTTCTTCGATCTGTGGCAGGCGCGCGGGGCGTCCGCCTGGTACGACGTGTGGTGGGCGGCCCTCGGCGAGCTGCGGGCGCGCTACGCGCGCATCGTGGGCGCAAGTCCGGAGGAGATCGCGCTCGCCCCCAGCGTTTCGGTGGCGCTGTCCGCGGTGGCGGAAGCGCTGGACTACCGACGCCGTCCCAAGGTGGTGATCACCTCGCTCGACTTTCCGACTCTCGCCTACCAGTGGCTCGCGAAGCGGGCCCAGGGGGTGGAGCTGGTGGTGGTCGAGAGCCCGGACCAGGTTTCCGTGCCGGTCGAGGCCATCGCGCGCGCGGTGGACGACCGGACCGCCCTCGTCGCCACCTCGCACGTCTACTTCACGAGCGGAGCCATCCAGGACATCGAGCACGTGGCGGATGCCGCACGCAAGTGCGGCGCCTTGACCCTGGTCGACGCCTACCAGTCGGTGGGACAGGTGCCCGTGGATGTGAAGGCCGCAGGGGTGGACTTTCTCACTGCGGGCGGGCTCAAGTGGCTGCTCGGCGGGCCGGGGATCGTGCTGCTGTACGTTCGCGACGAGCTCGCGCGGCGGCTCGCGCCGACGATCGCCGGGTGGTTCGGTCACAAGGACCAGTTCGCCTTCGACCCCCGCGGGCTCGAGCTGCACGACGACGCCCGGCGCTTCGAGCTGGGCACACCGGCGCTGGCGGCCGTCTACGCGCAGCTCGGGGGCCTCGACTACATCGACGAAATCGGGGTCCCCGCCATTCGTCGGGTGACAGCGACGCTCACCGAGGATCTGGTCGCCCGGGCACGAGAGCACGGGCTCCGGCCCAAGGTGGCTCCCCGCGCCGAAGATCGTTCGGCTATCGTGATGCTCCCCGCGGCCGACCCCGCGGCGGGTGTGCGACGTCTCGCCGCGGGCGGGATCATCGCGGACGCCCGACCCGGACACGTCCGTCTCTCTCCTTTCTTCTATAACGTGCAGGACGACCATGTCTCAGCGCTCGAGCGGCTCGCAACGCACACCGGTCACTGAGGACGAACGCCTCCTCGCCCAGGGTCCCCGCGAGCGGCGGGGGTTCGTCAAGACGGACTCGTGGCGAGTCCTGCGGATCATGGGGGAGTTCGTCGAAGGGTTCGACACCCTCTCGGACGTGTACAATGCCGTCACCGTGTTCGGATCGGCGCGCACCCCGCCCGAGGACCCTTACTACGAGAAGGCCGTCGAAACCGCGCGCATGCTCGCGGAGGAAGGATTCCCGATCATCACGGGGGGTGGCCCCGGGATCATGGAGGCCGCGAACCGCGGAGCCCAGGAGGGGAACGGCCTCTCGATTGGCTGCAACATCGAGCTCCCGTTCGAGCAGGGGCTCAATCCGTACGTCGAGCGCGCGATCAACTTCCGCTATTTTTTCGTCCGCAAGACGATGTTCGTGAAGTACTCCACCGCCTTCATCGTCTTCCCCGGGGGATACGGGACGATGGACGAGCTGTTCGAGGCGCTCACACTGATTCAGACGGGGAAGGTGAAGCACTTCCCCGTGATCTTGTTCGGTGAGCAATACTGGGCAGGCCTGACCGAGTGGCTGCGGGAGCGCGTGGCGGGGGAGGGCAAGATCGCCACCACCGATCTCCGGCTTCTTACCGTCACCGACAGCCCCCGAGAGGCCGTGGCGACCGTACGCCAGGCGCGGGAGCGCCGCACCCAGGGCGTTTCGGCCGAGGCCCAACGCGACGCGGAGGTGCCATGACCACACGCAAAGACTTCTTGCGCGGCCAGCGCATCGATCCGAAGCCGATCACGGGGCGTGAGACGGTCCCGGAGCTGGTAGACAATGCGTTCCTGGCCTACAACGCGGGCCGCCTCGCCGAGGGGTGCCGCCTATTCACGGAGCTGATGCTCGAAGACGACGTCACCGTCGGCATGAGCCTCACCGGCGCCATGACGCCGGCGGGGCTCGGGATGTCGACCATCATCCCTCTGCTCGAGGCGGGATTCATCGATTGGATCGTCTCGACCGGGGCCAACCTGTATCACGACGCGCACTTCGGGCTCGGTCTGACGATGCACCGGGGGACCCCCTTCGCCGACGACGTGGAGCTGCGCGAGGAAGGCGTCGTCCGCATCTACGACATCTTCTTCGACTACGAGGTGTTGCTGTCGACCGACGCCTACATCCGGGAAGTGTCGGCGGGCCCGGAGTTTCAGCGCCCCATGAGCACGGCGGAGTACCACCACCTGCTGGGCGGCTACATCCTCGAGCGCGAAAAGACGCTGGGGATTTCGCGGAAGTCGGTACTCGGCGTGGCGCACCAGTGCGCCGTGCCGATCTACACGTCGTCGCCGGGCGACTCGTCCATCGGGATGAACGTGGCCGAGCAGGCACTCACCGGATCGCGGCTGCGTTTCGACGCCAGCGCGGACGTCAACGAGACGTCGGCGATCGTTTTCGACGCCAAGACCCACGGCGGGAAGAGCGGTGTGCTCATTATCGGCGGCGGCAGCCCGAAGAACTTCGTGCTGCAAACGGAGCCGCAGATCCAGGAGGTCCTGGGCATCAGCGAAAAGGGACACGACTATTACCTCCAGATGACCGACGCGCGCGCCGATACGGGCGGTCTGTCCGGCGCCACGCCGTCCGAAGCGGTGAGCTGGGGGAAGGTTGACCCCGAAAAGCTTCCCGGTACGGTGGTGTGCTATCTCGACAACACCATCGGCTTTCCCATCCTCGCCGGGTACGCGCTCGCCAAACGGAAAAAGCGGCGGCTCAAGCGACTGTATGACCGGCGCGAGGCGATGATGCGCCAGCTCACCGAGGCGTACCAGGAGGCGAAGGCGGACCGCGACGCGCGCGCCGAGGCGACGACTGTCGGGCGTAGACCCTGACCGCGTCGTCCCCCCCTCCCGCGGACACGTCCCGGGCGTACGCGGCGTACGTCTTGGGGCTCTTGACGGTCATCAACCTCCTCAACTACACCGACCGCAACGTCATCTTCGCGCTGTTCGAGCCGATCAAGCGGGAGCTCGTCCTGTCGGACCAGCAGCTCGGCTGGCTGGGGTCCGCGTACGTGATCGTGCTCTCGCTGGCGGCGCTGCCGCTGGGGGTGCTCGGGGACCTGAAGTCCCGGCGTGCCGTGATCGCGTTCGGCGTCGGGTTGTGGAGTGCCTTCACGGCGCTGGGCGCGACGGTGAGTCGCTTCTGGCAGCTGCTCGTGTGCCGCTCGCTGGTGGGGGTGGGCGAGGCGGGCTACGGGCCGGCGGCCCAGGCGTTGCTGGCGGAGTTCTTTCGCGGCAAGCGCCGCGCCTTTGCGCTGGGGATTTACTCAGTCGGGATGGCCTTCGGCGGCGTGCTCGGGATCTGGCTCGGCGGGGTGCTCACCGAGCGGTACGGCTGGCGCGCGGCCTTCGTCGCCCTCGGCGTCCCCGGCTTGCTGCTCGCGCTGCTGGCGTCCCGGCTGCGCGAGCCGCGGGGTCGCCCGCCCGCGACGATCCGCGCCACCGTGGAGAGCTGGTACACCCGTGGGCGTGTGGGTGCCCGCGAGGCGGTCCGGCTCGGCGCGCCGCTGATCGGGCTCACGCTCGCCGGTGCGGGGGTGTCCGGCGCACTCGATCTGTTCCTGCCGCGGCCGCGCGGCCTCGATACCGCGGTGTTCGCCGCCTGCGTGAGCATCGGCATCGTGTGGACGGTGCTCCGGCTCGTGCCGGTGGCCGTGCGCCGAACGACCGAAGCGACCGAGGTCGCGGCCACCGCATTCGGCGACTTCCTCCAGGCCGCCGGGACGGTGCTCCGCACGCCCACGCTGATCTGGATGTTCGTGGGCGGGGCGCTCGTCACCTTCGCGGTCAATGGTTTGATCGCCTGGGCGCCAAGCTTCCTCGAGCGCACCCACGGGCTCCCGGTCGCCGCCGTGGGACGGCAGTTCGGCGTATGGGGACTCGCCGGCGGGGCGCTGGGGGCGCTGTTCGGCGGCCGGACGGGGGACTGGCTGCTCACCCGCTGGAGCGGAGGGCGGGTCGTGGTGTCCGGGGCGGGCTTCGTGCTGGGGGGGCCGGTCTGCGCGGCGTTGTTGCTGATCGACGAGCTCCGGCTCTTCGTGCCGCTGTTGTTCGGGACGTTCTTTCTCTACTCGTGGTTCAACGGGCCGCTCTCGGCCGTGATCCTCGACGTGGTCCCCGCGGCGGTCCGCGCGTCGGTGCTCGGCGCCTACGTGCTGTTCTCGCACCTCGCCGGCGATGCGATCGCCCCGCCGCTCATCGGGTATCTGTCCGACCGGTTCGGCCTGCGGCCCGCCATGCTGCTGCTGCCGACGGCGGGAGCGGTGGGTGGGTTGGTGATCCTGATCGCGCTCAGCACGGTGGGGCGGGATATGACGCGGGTGAAAGCATGAGTGCGGAATGCGGAGTGTGGAGTGCGGAATTGAAATGGAAGGTCGATAGCGGAATGGGGCTCGCCCTGGCATTCCGCATTCCGCACTCCGCACTCCGCACGGGGCGTGGCGGGGCGGGGCGGTGAAGATCGCCGTCGTGTTCGACACCCTGCATCCCGACTGGGAGGACGCCGACTACAAGAAGGAAGTCGACGCGAAGGTCGAGGAGGCGGAGTACGACGTGGCCCGGGCGCTGCTGGCTCAGGAACACGACGTGCTGATGGTCGGCGTCGCCGATCAGCTGGCGCCGGTGCTCGAGCGGTTGGCCAAGTTCCAGCCGAAGCTCGTGTTCAACGGGTGCGAGTCGTTCCGCGGGCACGCGCGGCACGAGTACGCGCTCGCGACGGTGCTGGAGATGCACGGCTATCGCTACACGGGGTCGTCCCCGACGGGACTGCTCGTTGCGCGCAACAAGTCGCTCACCAAGAAGATCCTCGCGCACCACGAGATCCGGGTGCCGGCGTTCGCCGAGTTTCGCCCCGGGGAGAAGCCGATCCGTCCGTCGGAGCTGCGGTTTCCGCTCATCGTGAAGCCGCTCTTGGAGGACGCTTCCGTGGGCATCGCGCAGGCTTCGGTGGTGAAGGACGACGAGGACCTCGGAGTGCGGGTGAAGTTCATTCATGAGAAGTTCCACCAGGCGGCGATCGTCGAGGAGCTGATCGAAGGCCGGGAGCTGTACGTCGGACTGATCGGCAACCACACCCTTCAGGTCCTGCCCATCGTCGAGTTGACGTTCGGCGAGTCCGACGGCGAGCATCGCATCGCGACGTACAAGGCCAAGTGGGACGAAGAGTACCGCAAGCGGAAGAAGATCAAGAATGTGTTCGCGAAGGGACTGTCGGACGAAGTCGCCGCCAAGATCGCGGACACCTGCACCACGGCGTTCCACGCCCTGTGGCTTCACGATTACGGACGTGTGGACCTACGGCTGACGCACGACGACGCGGTGTACGTCCTGGAGGTGAACCCCAACCCGTTTCTCGCACAGGAGAACGAGATGGCGGACGCGGCGGAGAAGGCGGGGATGACCTACGACGCCTTCATCCAGCGGATCGTGGAAGAGGCACTGGGCCGTGGCACCGCGTAGGCGCGAGATCCCGACGCCCGAGCTGCGCTGTCCCACGTGCGCGGCGGAAGTACAGCGCTTCTGGGCGAACTGCTCGAACTGCGGCCGCCGGCTCGAGTGGAAGGACACCACCAAGGTGACCGGCGCGGAGTGCTACTACTGCGGCTGGGTCGTGTCGGACAGCTTCTCGTTCTGCCCGTGGTGCGGTCGCGACATCGCCGACCGGGACTCGAGCTCCGAGCCTCTCAAGGCCCCAAAGGGCTTCAAGTACCACCGGCGCTGCCAGTGGGGTTGCGGCGGCGGAGTGATGTACCCGATGCGCTCGTGCCCCTGGTGCGGGCGCCCCCAGAAATGGCGCTACCAGGAGTTCCAGAACATCTGCCCGCACTGCAACAAGGGCGTGAACGACTGGATGGACGTCTGCCCGTGGTGCGGCAAGGACGCTACCGGGCGAGACTTGATCCGCCAGGCGCTGCGCCGGGTACGGCAGCTCCTGGTCGTCGGCCGCCTCAAGGACTGGAACTACCGGGTGCTGCTGCGGCCGGGCGTTTCCGGCGTGACGCACCGGACGCCCAAGATCATCGAGATCGAGCGCCGCTACGTGACCGGCAAGCGGCGGCGGCGCGACGAGATCTCGTGGAACATGTTGAGCGGGCTGATTCTGCACGAGCTGGGGCATTCCTTCCTTTATCACAATTGGTCGTTCACCCGGACCGGGCGGTTCCGGCGCGCGTTCGGGGAAGTCCGCAAGGCGTACCGTGTCGCCGACTCGAAGTGGGTGGATTTCGAGCGCCGGGGCGTCACCACCACCCTCCCGAATTTCGTCACCGCCTACGCCGCGACCCACCCGCAGGAAGATTTCGCCGAGACGTTCCGGTTCTACGTCTCGCGGCGTGGCCGGCTGCGTGAGCTGTTCGCCGAGTTCGGCCGGAAGCGCAAGGGCGTGCCGGTGTTCGAGAAGTTCCTCGTGCTGCACGACTACATCCGGAGCCTCAGGGGATGGAGCTAAGCAGAGGAGCCATGGCCTTGATGCGTACGTCGAATCCGGCCCTGAACGCGAAGACGTTTGTCGATGTTCGGCGTGACCCCACCGCACCACCGAGAAATTCAAGCTCGGCGTCGTCGCGGCGACGGGCGCGATCGCCCTCTATTACCTCGTCGCGCTTGGCCTGTCCTTCTTCGGGATCGCGATGCCGTTCCTTCAGGGGAACAGCACAGCCAGCATCGTGGTCAGCGGGATCATCGTCGTGGTCGCGGCGCTGAATTTGATCCTCGACTTCGATTTCATCGAGACCGGCGTAGCCGGTGGGGCGCCCAAGTACATGGAGTGGTACGGTGCCTTCGGCTTGATGGTCACACTGATCTGGCTGTACCTGGAGATCCTCCGGCTGCTGGCCAAGGCGCGCAGCCGGCGGTAAGGGGTTTGTGGAGCGCAGCATGCTCCAACCCCACGTTTCAGCGCGTCCCTCACCCCGCAAAGCAGTACGCGCAGCCCTTCTCCTGGGCGCGGTTCACGGCAATCACGCCCGACGGCACGATCTGGACACCCGGGAACAGGCTCGCGACCCAGTCCTGCTTCACCGCCGCGCCGTCCGTCCCCAACTTCTTCGCGATCATGCCTGCGTTCAACGTGAGTGCGATGCTACACACACCCACGAGGGCGCCCTTCGCGAGCAGCTCGTCGATCCCCACGCCAGCGATCGGGAAGTCGCCTGGTTGCATGTTCGCTACCGGGTTGCGCACGGCCGGCGCCTGGGTCTTCGGGTCAGTGATCTTGAATAGCTCCCCGAATGGATACTTGGCCCACATCGAGTCCTTCATCGCGAACGGAATGCCGGAATGGCGCAGTACGACGACGACGCTGTTCTCCGCGTCGGTGGTCCCATAGGCTTCGTTCGTGGTATTCAAGAAGACGCGGGCC
>WNGO01000722.1_pt1 | contig 20430 bp, 19 predicted proteins | sample 5400511 | NCBI WGS metagenome assembly WNGO01 (sample SAMN13153380, study PRJNA577476) | soil metagenome | isolation source: 20 cm soil or saprolite under Garry oak tree replicate 2 | place: USA:California | collected 2016-06-15 | reverse complement strand
GGGCCGCCCGCGGCGCAGATCGCTGTTGTCCATCGCCGGCAGGTCGTCATGAATCAGCGAATAGCAGTGGATGCATTCAAGCGCCGCGCCGGCCAGCAGCGCGGCCTCGCGCGCGATGCCGAACACGGCAGCACTTTCGACCACCAGAAACGGCCTCAAGCGTTTTCCCCCGCCGAGGCTGGAATAACGCATCGCATCGATCAGCCGTTTCGGCCGCGCGATCTCGTCGGGCAATAGCGCATCCGACAAAAGCTTCCCAAGCAGGGTTTCGGTATCCTCCGCGGTCTGGTCCAGTCGCTTTGCAAAATCCAATAGTGCGGTGGCGGTCGTCATCAAAAACAGCTCCCAATCGAGGTGGCCGGACAATCGGTTATGGCACAGGCTTCGTCAATTCCGACACCCCGGTTCATGGCGCCTTAAAACTGCTGGAAAAAGTGCGAAGTTTCAGCGAGATATGCTGGCCATTGATCCACCCCGCGCGCGCCTGCTCCAACCAGAAACATCAATTTTGCGCATTGTCCGCAACCTGTTCCTCATCCTGCTGCTGGTCCTGTTGCTGCCATACCTGCTGGTGCCGATCTATCGCGCGGGCCATCCGGTCTCGACGCTGATGGCATGGCGCTATATCACCGGCGCGCCGGTGTCGCGGCAGTGGATCGATTTCACCGCGCTCTCGCCCTCGCTGCCGCGCTCGGTGGTCGCCGCCGAGGACGCAAAATTCTGCAGCCATCACGGCATCGACTGGGGCGCGCTGCGCGACGTGATTGACGACGCCGAGGACGGCGAGGTGACGCGCGGCGGCTCGACCATCACCCAGCAGGTGGCGAAAAACCTGTTCCTGTGGCAGAGCCGCAGCGTGGTCCGCAAGGCGCTGGAGTTTCCGCTCGCGCTGTGGATCGATCTGGTGCTGCCGAAGCAACGCATCCTGGAAATCTATCTGAACATCGCCGAGCTCGGCCCGTCGGGGCAGTTCGGCGCGCAAGCCGGCGCCAGCTATGCTTTCGCCCGCCCGGCATCGGCGTTGTCGCCGCGCGAAGCGGCGCTGCTCGCGGCGATCCTTCCCAATCCGGTCAAGCGCAGCGCCCGCAATCCCGGCCCCGGGGTGCGCCGCCTGGCCGGGACCTACATGGCCCGGGCACAGGCCTCCGGATTGCAGCGATGCTGGAGCGAAAATCGCGCCTTTTAGGCCGATTTTGCGCCGTTTTGGCCGGAAGGTACCCTAGCTTTGCACGACTCCATCCTCTATAAGCGCGGCCTTATCGGCATTTCAGCTCGCGCCAAAACGCTTCAGCCGTCCGCCACGGACGATGCCTCCGACAACACCCCTAGAGGACACCGACATGGCCGTTCCCAGAAGAAAAACATCGCCGTCGCGGCGTGGCATGCGCCGCTCGGCGGATGCACTGAAGAAGCCAACCTATATCGAGGACAAGGATTCCGGCGAATTGCGCCGTCCCCATCACCTCGACCTGAAGACCGGCATGTACAAGGGCCGCCAGGTTCTGAAGGCGAAGAAGGAATCCTGACCACGACGCTGAAGCCGCGCCGCCGATCGCGGCGCCTCGGCTGGGCTCGGTGGAGATGTCCATGATCGGTTTTCCGCTTCTTCTGATTCCGCTGGCGCTCTACAACATCGTCGTCTTCCTGATGCCCGGCGTGTCGCTCACCGAGCCGCTGGTGAAGCTGACGCTGGTGTCCGGCGCCGAGTGGCCGATAACGCTCTCCGATATGCTTCTGACGCTTGGCGTCTTGTTGCTGCTGTCGGAGATCATCAGGAGCGCGCGTCCCGGCGCGAAATATCTCACCGATCATTTGCTGTCTCTAATCGTGTTGGGCGCCGCGTCCGCCGAATTTGTGCTGTGGCCGCGGTTCGGCACCTCGACCTATTTCTTGCTGACCATGCTGGCGCTGGTCGATTTCCTTTCCGGTATTGCGTTGCGCGCGCGGCGCGGCAAGCAAGTCGCGGCCGTCCCCGTGGCATCGGGGCAGCGCGCTCGAATGCCTGCCGCCGCGCCCGAGCCCCAGCCCGCGGCTGCGCCGGCGACGCCGCCAGCGGCATCGGCTACCGAATCCGTGCCGCCGGACCATTCCGAACCGAAAATCGTGCACGCCGACGTCACGCCGAATCCGCCGTCGCCGGTGGTGACGTCCCAGGAGCTGCAGCCCGGCAACGGCTCACCGCCGTCGCGCGATGTCCCGCCGCACTAGCCTTGCGATCGGGATAAGCGGTTGATAGCCGTTGCGATCAGATGATTTGCCGCGTCCGGATGCCTTCGGCCTGAGCCGGGCGTCGGCGCGCCCGGTAGGCGCTCTGCGCATCGGCGGCCGTTGCCCGGCACAAGGGCCGCGTTTGCGGGACCTGCGCGGCGGTTGCGATCAGATGGGCGACAAAAACCGGGTTGGGCCGGGGCAACCGGCCAGGAGCCTGCGACCACTGCGCCGATGCGGTCACCGGGACCAGCGCGACGCAGGCGAGCTTTGCTTCCGGAAGCACGCCATCGTCTAGCTTGTGCTCTGATTGGCCCGTATCCAACATGGCAAATCGAAATCCGGTTGAACTGTCAGGTTTTGGGACTCAACGCCCCGTTCGATTTCATCATCGCAAGAGCCATGCCGGTTCTCGCCGGGTTGTTCCCGGCGGCTCAACGACATGGTTTCCGGAATATTTATCAACTTAGACTAGTGTCGAAGCCGGAACAGGCACTGTCCTTCGACCGGGAATCACCCGGCGGTGTCCCGAAATGAGGCGATTGTGACAGCCGCTTTCCCGGCAGTTTCGACCATCCTGGCTTCGCTCGGCCAGGCGGCCTTCCTGTGGGACATCGCAACCGACGCGATCGTCTGGAGCGATAATGCGGGCGCGGTTTTCCCGGATATCCCGGCGGCGTCGCTGGCGAGCGGCGCGGAGTTTTCCAAACTGATCGAGCCGGAGCGCTCGGTCCGGTCCGACGCGCTCGGACATTCGCCCATGCACGGTGGCGAGGGCACGCTTTATCGGATCGAATATGGCGTGCGGATCTCGACCTCCGCCCCGGTGTTGTGGATCGAGGAAACCGGCTGCTGGTTCGCCGGCCCCGATGGCAGGCCGGCGCGTGCGCAAGGCATCGTCCGCGTCAACAACGAACGCCGCGCCCGCGACCAGCATCTCGTGAGGCTGTCGCGACACGATCCCTTGACCGGCGAACTCAACCGCACGCATCTGGTCGCATCGCTGGCCGAAGCGATCGAGGAATCGCTGCGCTTCCGCACGTCCTGCGCCTTCATGCTGATCGGCATCGACCATGTGGCGCGCATCAATGACGCGTTCGGCTTCGATGTCGCCGATGCGGTGATTTCGGAAGTGGCCAGGCGCATTCGCGCGCGGCTGCGCGGCGGCGACGCGCTCGGCCGGTTCTCCGGCAACAAATTCGGGCTGATCCTGAAGAACTGCACCGTCAACGACATGAGTATCGCCGCCGAACGCTTTCTGGCCGGCATTCGTGACGACGTGGTGCCGACCAAATCAGGTCCGGTCTCCGTGACCGCATCGATCGGCGCGGTCAACGTGCCGCGCTATGCTCGCAGCGCCGATGAGGCCATCAACCGCGCCCATGAAACGCTCGATATGGCGAAGCGCCGCCGCCCCGGATCGTTTTCGCTATGGCGGCCGAATGTCGAGCACGACGCCCAGCGCCGCGTCAACATCCGCGTCACCGACGAGATCGTCACCGCGCTCAACGAGCGGCGGATCTTGATGGCGTTCGAGCCCGTGGTGGACGCGCGCGCGCGCCATGCGGCATTCTACGAGTGCCTGATCCGCATGGAGCAGGATGACGGACAATTTCTGCTGGCCCCGGACATCGTTCCGGTCGCCGAGAAGCTCGGCCTGATCCGCCTGGTCGACCACCGCGTGCTCGAACTCGTGGTGGCCGAGCTCGCAGCCTCGCCGAACGTGCAGCTCAGTCTCAACATCTCGCCGGACACCACGATGGATCCGGATTGGTGGGCCTCGATCGAAGCGCTGATGCGGGCACATCCCGGCGTGGCCGAGCGGCTGATCGTCGAAATCACCGAAACGGTCGCGATTCAGGATATAGACGATTTGCGCGGCTTCGTCACGCGGCTGAAAAGCCTCGGCAGCCGTATTGCGATCGATGATTTCGGTGCCGGTTATACCTCGTTCCGGAATTTGCGCAGGCTCGGCGTCGATATCGTCAAGATCGACGGCGCCTTCGTGCAGAACATCGCGCGCTCGGCCGACGACCGGGCCTTCGTGCAGACGCTGATCGACCTGGCGCGCCGGCTGAAAATCAAGACCGTCGCGGAATGGGTTCAGGACGAGCAATCCGCTCTCATGTTGCGCGACTGGGGCTGCGACTACATCCAGGGGCGGCTGATCGGGCTCGCATCCTCGCAGCGGCCGTGGGGTGTACCGGCCGAAAGGGCGTTGCCGGCGGCGAGCTAGAAACAATCCACGTCGTCGCGGCGAAGGTGAGTGTCTTTCACTCTTCCTTTTTCGGCTCTTTGGACATCCGCTCCAGCCGCTCCTGCATCTCCTTCATCTGACGGCGAAGATCGTCGATATTGGCTTCTTCCGGTACCGGCTCCGATGTCTTGTCCGGTTCGGCGGCGCTTCCGGTGCGGGGCGCCGCAAACGGCTTGAACATCGAGAAGGTCCGCTCGAACATTTCCATGTTGCGGCGAACGTGCTCCTCCAGAGGCGCAAAGGGCGTCATGCTGAAGGTGGTGGTGAGTTGCTTGCGAAACTTCTCCTGCTCGCGCGTCAGCGTATCGATGGATTGCTCGAGATAGCGCGGGACCACCATTTGCATGCTGTCGCCGTAGAATCGGATCAACTGCCGCAGAAAGGTGGTCGGCAGCAGATTCTGGCCGGCCTTGTTCTCCTGTTCGAAAATGATCTGCGCCAGCACCGAACGGGTGATGTCGTCGCCGGTCTTGGCATCATAGACGAGGAAGTCCTCGCCCTCCTTCACCATCGCCGCGAGGTCCTCAAGCGTCACGTAGGTGCTGGTGCCGGTATTATAGAGCCTCCGGTTTGCATATTTCTTGATGGTGGTGGGTTGGTCTGATTTCGCCATGGGCTCACACATGCACACCGAGGACAAGGAACCCGCCGGCACCGCCGAAGGGAAGACGCGCAACGCATCGCAGCAAAGTAAGCATTTTCAATGCGGTTCGGCTACAGTTTTGTGCACAACGGTTAATTCGGAAGCGCGTCCACCGCTCGGGAATGCGGAATGGCCCGGACCGCGAAAGCCGGGCCGCTCTGGGATGGACCACGCGCCATTCCGAAGACGGGCATCGTCCAACGAATCGAGCGCCAGCCACTTTTTCTCGAAAATGCCCTCGGCTTCTCGAAAATGCCCTCCGCGCCGCTTTTGAATGCGCCGCGGCATTGACATGCATCAACTCCGTTAACAGGATAAGGGGAGAGACAGGCCCGCCATCCGGCCGCCCGCCATCCCAAGAACCTCAAGCCCAGGAGATGTCCATGTCAGACGATGTCGTCATCGTCAGCGCCGCCCGCACCCCGGTCGGAAGTTTCAACGGCGCGTTCGCTACCACACCGGCTCACGATCTCGGCGCCATCGCCATCAAGGCCGCGCTGGAACGCGCCGGCGTTGAGCCGGCCCGCGTCTCCGAGGTGATCATGGGTCAGATCCTGACCGCGGCGCAGGGCCAGAACCCCGCCCGCCAGGCCTCGATCGCTGCCGGCATCCCGGTGGAAAGCCCGGCCTGGGGCGTCAATCAGCTATGCGGCTCCGGCCTGCGCACGGTGGCGCTGGGCTACCAGGCGCTGCTTAACGGCGATTCCGAAATCGTTGTCGCCGGCGGTCAGGAATCCATGAGCATGGCTCCGCATGCGCAATATCTGCGTGGCGGCGTCAAGATGGGAGGGCTGGAACTCGTCGACACCATGATCAAGGACGGGTTGTGGGACGCCTTCAACGGCTACCACATGGGCAATACCGCCGAGAACGTCGCCCGGCAGTATCAGATCACCCGCTCGCAGCAGGACGAATTCGCCGTTGCCTCGCAGAACAAGGCCGAGGCCGCGCAGAAGGCCGGCAGGTTCAAGGACGAGATCGTTCCGGTTACCATCAAGAGCCGCAAGGGCGACATCGTCGTCAGCGACGACGAATATCCGCGTCACGGCGCGACGCTGGACGCCATGGCCAAGCTCAAGCCGGCCTTCGAGAAGGACGGCACCGTGACCGCCGGCAGTGCGTCTGGCATCAATGACGGCGCCGCCGCGGTGGTGCTGATGAGCGCGAAGCAGGCGGCCAAGGAAGGCAAGAAGGTGCTCGGCCGGATCGTCTCCTGGGGCCAGGCCGGCGTCGATCCCAAGATCATGGGCACCGGGCCGATCCCGGCGTCGCGCGCGGCGCTGAAGAAGGCCGGCTGGAGCATCGGCGATCTCGATCTGATCGAGGCCAATGAAGCTTTCGCGGCGCAGGCCTGCGCCGTCAACAAGGACCTCGGCTGGGATACCTCCAAGGTCAACGTCAATGGCGGCGCGATCGCGATCGGCCACCCGGTCGGCGCCTCCGGCGCGCGGGTGCTGGTCACGCTGTTGCACGAGATGCAGAAGCGCGACGCCAAGAAGGGCCTCGCCACTCTGTGCATCGGCGGCGGCATGGGAATCGCCATGTGCATTGCACGCGACTGAACGAACGGCAGCGGAGTGCGTTGAGTGATGAAAAGATCGTCTCGCAACTTCGGTTCATGCTGATAAAACTGAATGCCCGGTCTCGCGCCGGGCATTTTCATCTTGAAGACGCGGTCAAAAGGCCGGGATAATTCCGGCCTGTAAAAAACACCACCAGGGAGGAATTCGACATGGCACGTGTTGCATTGGTGACGGGGGGAACGCGAGGCATTGGCGCTGCGATCAGCAAGGCGCTGAAGGCCGCAGGCTACAAGGTCGCGGCGAGCTACGCGGGCAATGACGCCGCGGCGGAAAAATTCAAGGCCGAGACCGGCATCCCCGTCTATAAATGGGATGTCAGTTCGTTCGACGCCTGCGCCGCCGGCGTCAAGAAGGTCGAGGCGGATCTGGGTCCTGTCGACGTGCTGGTCAACAATGCCGGCATCACCAAGGATGGTGCCTTCCACAAGATGACGCTCGAGCAGTGGAACGCGGTGATCAACACCAATCTCGGCTCGCTGTTCAACATGACGCGGCAGGTGATCGAGGGCATGCGCGCCCGCAAGTTCGGCCGCGTCATCAACATCTCCTCGATCAACGGCCAGAAAGGCCAGTTCGGTCAGGTCAATTATTCGGCGGCAAAGGCCGGCGACATTGGCTTCACCAAGGCCTTGGCTCTGGAGAATGCCAAGGGCGGCATCACGGTGAACGCGATCTGCCCGGGCTATATCAATACCGAGATGGTGCAGGCGGTGCCGAAGGAGGTATTGGAGAAAAGCATCCTGCCGTTGATCCCGGTCAATCGCCTTGGCGAGCCCGATGAAATCGCCCGCGCCGTGGTGTTCCTCGCCGCCGACGAGGCGGGCGCCATCACCGGTTCGACGCTCTCGATCAACGGCGGACAGTATATGGTGTGAGTTTGTTTTCGTCATTCCGAGGGGCGATCGCAACGAAGCAATCCACGTCTCGTCATATTCGATAGATGGATTGCGTCGCGGAGCCTGTCATCGGGAGCGCGTTCGCGCTACCCGTTGGCGTGCAATGACGAAACAAATGACCTCCCGCACCGCCACGCTGATCGGCCTGACCGCGATCCTGATGTGGTCGCTGCTGGCGGTGCTGACGGTGGCCACGGGGAAAATTCCCGCGTTCCAGCTGGCCGCGATGACGTTCGCGATCGGCGCGCTGGTGGGATTCCTGACATGGGTCCGGCGCCCGAATGCGATCGGCGCATTGCGCCAGCCGCCTGTTGCCTGGGCGGTCGGGGTCGGTGGCCTGTTCGGGTATCACGCGCTGTATTTCCTGGCGTTGCGCTTCGCGCCGCCGGCTGAAGCCGGCCTGTTGAATTATCTCTGGCCGCTTCTGATCGTGCTGTTTTCGGCGCTATTGCCGGGCGAACGGCTGGCGCCGCATCACATTATCGGCGCCGTGCTTGGGCTCGCCGGCACCGTGCTGTTGTTTGCAGGCAATGCCGGCACGGGTTTCGCACCCGGCCAGGTGCCTGGATTGATCGCGGCCTTCGTCGCGGCGTTTGTGTGGGCGGCCTATTCGGTGCTGTCGCGCAAGTTCAAATCGATACCGACCGATGCGGTCGCGGGCTTTTGTCTCGCAACCGCGCTGCTTGCAGCCGTCGTGCACGGATTGGCCGAGGTTACGGTCTGGCCCGATACCGCGGCACAATGGCTCGCCATCGCAGCGCTCGGCGTCGGACCGGTCGGTGCCGCCTTTTATGCATGGGACGTCGGGATGAAGCGCGGCGATATCCGCATCCTGGGTGCTGCGTCCTACGCGACGCCGCTGCTCTCAACCGCGTTTCTGATGGTGGCGGGATTTGCCAAACCGAGCGTCACCATCGCGATCGCCGCGGTGTTGATCGCCGGCGGCGGCTTGATTGCGGCCAGGGATATGATCGGAAAGTAAAGAATTCCGTCATCCGGAGGTGCGAGCCTTTCTTGGGCGAGCCTCGAAGGATGATTCTCTCATGCGGCCATCCTTCGAGACGCCGCGCAAATGCGCGGCTCCTCAGGATGACGACGGTGTGTGCATTTAGCGATCCGGCGTCCAATTCTTTGGCGCTATCTCGAACGTCGCAAAATCAAAACCGGGTGCGACCGTGCAGCCCGCCAGCGTCCAGTCGCCGGTGCTTTCGGCAGCCTGCCATGCCTTTACGGGGACAACGGCTTGCGGCACTTCGCCCGCGGCGAGATCGGCGCCGAGCCTGACGCTGCGCCGGCCGCGATCGTCGGCAATGTGTAAGCTCAGCGCGTGGCCCGCGTAATAATGCCAGATTTCCACCGCATCGATGCGATGCCAGTGCGCGCGCTCGCCGCGCGCCAGCAGGAAATGGATCGCGGTGGAGAGCGAACGTCCGTTGGCGTCGAGGCGCGCGTCGCGAAACGTCTCGCGATAATGCCCGCCTTCCGGATGCGGCTTCAACTTAAGCCGCGCGATGATGTCGGCGGCGGAGGGCGGGTCAACCATCAGGATTTGCCATCAGGATTTGTTCTTGCGTTCGCGCAATTCGCCGAACACCTCGGCGGCGTTCCTGCCTTTCATCCGCACGCTGGCAGCGACCGACGGCTCGTCGGCTCGCAGGAACACATTTGCCTTCTTCTCTTCGCCAAGCAGGGTCGGAACCGTTGGCTTGTTCTCCGCGCGCAACCGCTTCACCTCTTCGGCGCGCGCTTTCAGCGCGGCGTTATCGGGCTCGATGGTGAGCGCGAACTTGACGTTGGCGGCGGTATATTCATGCCCGCAATAGAGCTTGAAATCGTCGGGCAGCGCGCGCAGCTTCAAAAGTGAGTCCCACATCATCGGATAGTTGCCCTCGAACACCCGTCCGCATCCGATCGAGAACAGCGTGTCGGCGGCAAACAGCGCCTTGTCGCTATCGAAGACGTAGCTGATGTGGTCGAGGGTGTGGCCCGGCGTTTCCAGCACCCGCGCCAGAAGGCCTCCCACCTTCACGACATCGCCCTGGCCGACGCGCAGATCGACATTTGCGATCCTGGCGGATTTGTCGTGGGGTCCGACCACGCGACAGCCGTATTTCTGCTTCAGCTCGGCGACGCCGCCGACATGGTCGCCGTGATGATGGGTGATGAGAATATCCGTCAGCGTCCAGCCCTCGCGCTCCAGCATCTTGACGACAGGCCCTGCTTCCGGCGCGTCGATCGAGGCGGTCGCCCCGGTCGCGGGATCGTGAATCAGGTAGCCGAAATTGTCGGTGAGGCAGGGGAACAGGCGAATTTCCGCAGCCATGATATCTCCGTGACTTTCGTGAGGCCGGAACGCTAGCATGGCCTATACAGGCATGAAAGATGGCGTTAACGCTCCGCGGGCAATGCGATATTCGGGGCGCAGGCAAGGCCGTCGGCGTGTTACATTGAGCGCATGACCATTGATGTCATCGATCTCCGCGATTTCTATTCGCAGCGCCTCGGCATCGTGGCGCGGCGGCTGATCAATCGCGGCATTCAAGCGCGCTGGCCGGATGCGCAGGGCCAGCGGGTGCTCGGCCTCGGCTATCCCACCCCCTATCTCGGCCTGTTTCGCGAGAACTCGGAGCGCTGCATCGCCTTCATGCCGGCGGCGCAGGGCGTGCTGAAATGGCCGACCGCGCGGCCGACGCTGGCAACGCTGGTCGATGAATTTTCGCTGCCACTGCCGGATGCCGCGGTCGATCGTATCCTGCTGGTTCATGCGTTGGAAATGTCCGACGATCCAGAAGGGCTGTTGCGCGAGGTGTGGCGGGTGCTGGCGCCGTCCGGCCGCATGATGGCGGTCATTCCCAACCGGCGCGGGGTGTGGACCCGCACCGATACCACGCCGTTCGGTCATGGCCGGCCGTATTCGCGCTCGCAGATCACGCAATTGCTGAGACAGACCTGGTTCACGCCGACGGCGTGGGGCGAAGCACTGTTCATGCCGCCGGTCGCCGGCGGCTGGTTCCTGAGATCCGCGATGGCGTGGGAGCGCGTCGGCGCGGCGCTGTCGCTGCCTTTCGCCGGCGTCCATATCGTGGAAGCGACCAAGCAGGTCTATCGCGCCATCCCGGCGCACCGCGAACGCGCCCGGCTGATTCCGGCACTGGAGCCGGCGCTGGTGCCGTCGTCAACGGCAACGGGCTGATGGAGCATGATCCGGAAAAGTGGATACCGGTTTTCCCTCGCGACAAACGCGCAACGCGTTTGCGCGGAGATCATGCTCAAACAAAAAGGTAGACGGGCTACTCATTCCCCGGATTGAAATCGTCGCCCGGGGTGGAAGGCGCGGCCACGCCTTCGGGACGCGGGCCATGGGGCCGGCGCCGCCGCCGCGGAAAACGATCGCCGCCGCGGCCCTCGAACTCGCCCGGATTGCCATTGATCTGCGGCTGCGGCCCGGTGATGAAAGACGGCAGGCGATCGACGCTGACATTGTCGGGGATGACCGGCTGTGGCTGCGGCTGAAACTGCGGCTGCGGACGATGGTCGCGATGGCCGGAGTGCTCGCGGGACTGATGCTGGTCGCGCGGCTGGTAGGGCTGCCCCTCGCGCTGGTGGTCGCGCTGATTGTTGTCGCGCGGCACGAACGGCTGCTGCTGCACCGGCACGAAGCCGGGCTCCTGGCCGAAATGCGAAAAATTTTCGCTCTCGTCGTCACCGTCCTCCGAGACCATTTCATTCTCGGTGCGCGGCTGCGGCTGGTTCTGACGGAACTGTTCCTGGGCGGCGGCGATCAGGCGGAAATAATGTTCGGCATGCTGGTAGTAATTCTCGGCGGCCACCGGATCGCCGGAAGAGCGCGCGTCGCGCGCCAGCTGCACATATTTTTCCGCGACATGGGATGCGGTACCGCGGATCTTGATGTCGGGTCCGTTGGACTCGAACACCCGGGTCATCGGGTTCTGGCTGCGCCGGTTGCCGTCATTCCGGTTGTTGTTATTCCGGTTACGCATCCGCTTGTTGTTGTTCTGACCGTTTCTCATGTCTTGCCTTTATTCCAGCCCTGAAGTTACCAGCGTTGAGTTACTAGTCCTGAAGTCGATAGCCTTGAAGTTACAAGCCTTGAAGTTACAAGCCCTGAAGTTACAAGCCTTGAAGTCATAAGCCTTGGATTGTCGTCGTCATCGTCGCCTGATCCGATCCGGCACGCCTCACGCGCGACCCGATCGCCGTGCAGTTCGATTCCACACAGATTTTGCCGTACGTCGCCGTCAACAAGACGCGTTCCCCAACAGTCCAGCGGATGCCGCTGGCCGCATCAGTCGTTCCGCCTGCCAAAACAAGCACAGGTTTCTAGCGTGGCTTTTCAAGCGCAATATCAGGCTTTCGTTCGCTTTGCGGTCGAAGCAGCGCAGCTCTCTAAAGCCATCGCGCGCAATCAGGACCCGCGTTTTGGAACCTTTCACTCGGGGCGGGCTCTCGCTTTGAGAACCCTGGCCTCCACCCGTAGCATCTACGGGGCCAGCAACCCTGGACCGATGTTGTGAATGGAACGTAGTCGCTCCGGGCGAATATTCCAAGAAGTTTTTTTGCATTCCAGTTGGGCTTTACGGGAGCAATTTTCGCCCCGCCAGGGCCCGCCGGATGCCAGCCAGATCGGCTTTGGGGGGTCTCTGGGGGGTTAACCCTGCCGCGGTCATTAATCCTTCGACTTCCTCGCTTTGGCCCTGTCCCACTTCCACGACCAGCGCGCCGCCGCGCGCAAGCAGCCGCGCCGCCTGCGGAACCAGCGCCCGATAGGCGTCAAGTCCGTCCGCGCCGCCATCCAGCGCGCGCCGCGGATCGTGATCGCGCACCTCTATGGCCAGATCGGCGATTTCCGCCGACCGAACATAAGGCGGGTTCGACACAATCAGATCGAGCGGATCCGACAGCGCCGCCGCATAGTCGCAGGCGACGAACATGGCGCGCCGCGCAAGCCCCAGGCGAGCGGCATTGGTGCTTGCGGTTCGCAACGCAGCCACGCTGATATCGGTGCCGAACCCGCAAGCCTCAGGCAACTCGGACAATAGCGCCAACAAGATCGCGCCCGAGCCGGTTCCGATGTCGGCGATGCGCAACCGGCGAGCTCGATCTGGCGCGGCACGCAGCACCTGCAATGCCAGTTCGACCACCGTTTCGGTGTCGGGCCTCGGCACCAGCGTCGCGGCCGAAAGCCTTAGCGGCAGTCCCCAGAATTCCTTGAGCCCGAGAATGCGGGCGATCGGCTCGCCGGAAAGCCGCCGCCGCACAAAATCCTCCAGACGAATCGACTCCTCCGACGTGAGCGGCCGGCTCGCCGCCGCGATCACGCCGGTGAGATCGAGACCCAGCGCCGCACCGACCAGCATCCGCGCGTCGAGTTCGGCCGAACCGATCGCGCTGGATCTGAATCGCACAGTCAGCGCACGCCGCGCAGCCTCGACGGTTTGTCCGGCGAAGGAATCGGTCACGCCGCGGCCTCGCCATTGGCGAAGTGCCACTGCAATTTCGCCGTCGTCCCTGCGAAAGCAGGGACCCATAACCACAGGAGTTTCTTGTTGCAGAAGGTAGCAACCTCCGCCCAACTCGAGAGGTCACGGCGTATGGGTCCCCGCGTTCGCGGGGACGACGTAGGGGCTGTGCTCACGCCGCGGCGCCTTGGGCGGCGAGCTGCGCCGCCTGGTGCTCGGTGGTCAATGCATCGACCAGTTCGCCAACCGCTTCGCCCGCCATCACCTGCGGGAGCTTGTAGAGGGTGAGGTTGATGCGATGATCGGTGACGCGGCCTTGCGGAAAATTATAGGTGCGGATGCGTTCCGAGCGATCCCCCGAGCCGACCTTCTCGCGACGATCCGCCGAACGCGCTGCGTCGATGCGCTGGCGCTCGGCGTCGTAGATGCGCGAGCGGAGGATGGTCATCGCCATCGCGCGGTTCTTGTGCTGGGAACGGCTGTCCTGCATGCTGACGACGATGCCGCTCGGAATGTGGGTGATGCGAATCGCGGACTCGGTCTTGTTGACGTGCTGGCCGCCGGCGCCCTGCGAGCGCATGGTCTCGATCCTTAAGTCGTCGTTCTTGAGTTCGACATCGACCTCCTCGACTTCGGGCAGCACGGCAACGGTGGCCGCCGAGGTGTGAATGCGCCCCTGCGTCTCGGTGTCGGGCACGCGCTGCACCCGGTGCACCCCTGATTCGAATTTCAGTTTTGCAAACGCGCCGCGGCCCTTCACTTCGGCGATGATTTCCTTAAAGCCGCCCATGGTGCCTTCGCTGGCGGAGATCACGTCGACCTTCCAGCCCTGCAAATTCGCAAAACGCTCATACATCCGGAACAGGTCGCCGGCGAACAACGCCGCTTCGTCGCCGCCGGTGCCGGCGCGGATTTCCAGCACGACGTTGCGCTCGTCCATGGCATCCTTGGGCAGCAGCGCCAGGCGAATCTGCTGCGCCAGCTCCACGCCGCGCGCGGCAAGCGTTTCACGCTCGGCCTCCGCCATGCCGCGCATCTCGGCGTCCGTTGCGGGATCGGCAATCAGGGCATCGATATCGGTTATCTCCCTGGCGGTGGCGCGGTAAGCCTTTACGGCGTCAATCAGCGGATTGAGTTCGGCGAGCTCGCGCGTGATCCGCACGTAGTTCTCGGAATTCACCTGGCCAAGCAACTCCGCCTCGAGCGAGGCGTGATGGGCCAAGAGAATATCAAGTTTGGCTTCGGGCAGCATCGACATGGTTTACGTCTCGAATGGCGGAATGCGAACGGCGCGATGGTCAATAGCAGCCTCGCTACAACGACAGCCCCTCGGCTTCGGCGAACGCAGTCAGCTTCTCGCGGATCGACACGGTACCGGACGGCGCATCGAGCAGCGGCGTCATCATTGCTTCGGCCTTTTTGGCGTCGAGGTCGAGAATCATCGCCTTGACCGGACCGTGGCCAGTGGCCGACAGCGACAGCGACCGATAACCCAATGCGATCAGCGCCAGCGCGCCGATCGGCTTTGACGCCATCTCGCCGCAGAGGGAAGCGGATTTATTCGCCGCATTCGCCTTCCGAACGATCTCGCGCAGCGCGCGCAGGATCGGAGCCGACATGGTGTCGAAGCGTTCGGAAACCTTGGCATTGCCGCGGTCGACCGCGAACAGGAACTGAAACAGGTCGTTGGAACCGACCGAGACGAAATCGACCTTCTTCAGGAGCTCGTCGAGCTGATAGAGCAGCGCCGGCACTTCCACCATGGTGCCGACGTCGATGCGTTCCGGCAGCGCATGACCGTGCTGACGCAGATAGGTCAATTCGCGTTCGACGATAGCCTTGGCTGAATCGAATTCGGCGACCTCGGTAATCATTGGAAACATGATGCGCAGCGCGCGGCCGCCGCCGGCGCGCAGCAAAGCGCGGATCTGGCCGCGCAGCAGCCCGGGCCGGTCGAGGCCGAGCCGGATCGCGCGCCAGCCGAGCGCGGGATTTTCCTCGATCACGGTTTCCATATAGGGCAGCGCCTTGTCGCCGCCGATGTCCAGCGTCCGGAAGGTCACGGGTTTCGGGCCGGCGGCGTCCAGCACCGCGCGGTACAGCGCGAGCTGGTCGCTGGAGCGTGGCAGGCTCTGCCCGACCATGAATTGCAGTTCGGTGCGGAACAGGCCGATCCCGGCGCTGCCGGTGTCGTCGATATGCGGCAGGTCGATGGTGAGGCCGGCGTTGATCATGAGCTCGATGTGCTGGCCGTCCCTGGTCACGCAGGGCTTGTCGCGCAACGCCGAATACTGCGCCTGCCGGCGGGCGCGAAAGCGCACGCGTTCGGCATAGGCCGATTCGATTTCAGTCGAGGGGCGGACGTAGATCGAGCCCGAGGTGCCGTCGACAATGATGGCATCGCCCGGATCGGCAATGCCGACCGCGTTCGGCACCTCGCCGACCGCGGGAATGCCGAGCGCGCGGGCCACGATCGAGACGTGGGAGTTGGTGGTGCCTTCCTCCAGCACCAGACCGCGCAAGCGCTTGCGATCGTAGTCGAGCAGGGCCGCGGGCCCCATCGCGCGCGCGATCACGATGGCGTTGTCGGGCAATTGCTCGCGCGAGGGCGCATGATCCTGTCCCACCAACTGCCGCATCAGGCGATGGCCGAGATCTTCCAGGTCGTGCAGCCGGTCGCGCAGATAGGGATCGGTGGAGCGCAGCATGCGCGCGCGGGTGTCGGATTGCACGCGCTCGACGGCGGCTTCCGCGGTGAGGCCGGTGGCGACCGCCTCGTGCAGCCTGTGCGACCAGCCCTGGTCGTTGGCGAACATACGGTAGGCTTCCAGCACGTCGCGGTGCTCGCCGCCTTCGGCGACGTCGCCGCGCTCCAGCATGCGATCGAGATCGGCGCGCAGCTTTGCCAGCGCGGTGTCGAGCCGCTTGATTTCCTTCGGCAGGTCTTCGGCGATGTAGTTGTTGATGACGACGCGCGGCTCATGCAGCACCACATGGCCGAGCGCGATGCCGTCGGACAGGATCGCACCGGTCTTGTGCAGCGAATGCCGCGCGGCGGGTTCGGCGCCGGGCTGCGCCAGCGCGGCCAGTTCGCCCGAGGCGATCATCTCCGCCAGCACCATCGCGGTGGTCTGCAGCGCCTCGACCTCTTCCTCGACATAAGTCCGCTTGGCGCGGTTCTGCACCACCAGCACGCCGAGCGTGTTGCCGGCGCGCAGGATCGGAACGCCGAGGAATGAATGATAGATTTCTTCGCCGGTCTCCGGGCGGAACGAGAACGCCGGATGGCTTTGCGCGTCGCTGAGATTGAGCGGGGTCGCCTCGCTCGCCACCAGGCCGACCAGGCCCTCATGCGCGCTCAGCACCGTCCTGTGCACGGCGTCGCGGTTAAGGCCTTCGGTGGCGTAGAGCTCGAGCGTGTTGTCGACGCGCAGCACATAGGTCGAGCAGACCTCGGCCACCATGTTGGCCGCGATCAGCACCACGATCTTGTCCAATCGTTCCTGGGCTGAGACCTGCTCCGCCATGGTTTCGCGGAGCCGTCTCAATAAGACGCGGGGACCTCCCGATGCGCTCCGCATGTACTAAAATCCTCCTCCGCCAAGCCAGCCTGCCGGGTGGCCGGCAGCTGGCATTAAGCTCCAGAAAAACAACAATTTTATTCATTCGGCGCCGCCGCAAGCCGGGATATCGGCCGAATCAGGATAGCCAAACTGTGACACAGTTTGCGGCACCCATCCTAAAGGCCGTATAGCGAATTGAGGCTTGTTTTGCCAAGCAAAACGCCTGCCAGAAGCGATAACGTCTCTGGCACTCCAATGCTGCGCTAGCTAAGGGAAAATTCTTCTAAACTTGGTCGAGCCCGTAGAGCGTGTGCAGCGTGCGTACCGCGAGTTCGGTATAGGCCGCGTCGATCAGCACCGAAAACTTGATTTCCGAGGTGGTGATGGCGCGGATGTTGATGTTGCGCGCGGCAAGGGCGGCAAACGCTTTCGCGGCGATACCGGCATGGCTGCGCATGCCGCTGCCGATCACGGAGACCTTCGCGACATCGGTGGCGCTGTCGAGCCGCGCATAACCGATTCTGCTCTTGGCGCCGGTGATGGTATCGAGGGCGCGGGCATAATCCGCGGCCGGGACGGTGAAGGTGAGATCGGTGGTGGCGCCGTCCTCGGAGACGTTCTGCACGATCATGTCGACGTTGATATTGGCGTCCGCAAGCGGACCGAAGATCGCCGCGGCGACGCCCGGCTTGTCCTGGATCTGGCGCACGGAAATCTGGGCTTCGTCCTTCGAAAAAGCGATGCCGGTGACGACGTGGTTTTCCATGATTTCCTCCTCGCTGCAGATCAGCGTGCCCGGCGGTGTGGCGTGGGGGTCGATATCCTCAGGCCTGTCGAAGCTGGAACGCACGAATACCGGCATGCCGTGCACCATGCCGAGTTCCACCGAGCGCACCTGCAGCACCTTGGCGCCCTGGGAGGCCAGTTCAAGCATGTCCTCGAACGCGATCTTGTCGAGCCGGCGCGCCTTCGGAACCACGCGCGGATCGGTGGTGTAGACGCCGTCGACATCGGTATAGATATCGCAGCGGGTCGCATGGATGGCGGCGGCGATCGCGACCGCCGAAGTGTCGGAACCGCCGCGCCCGAGCGTGGTGATTCGTCCGGTCGCCGGATAGATGCCCTGGAAGCCGGCGATGACGGCTACTTCCTTGCGCTCCTTGAAACGGTTGATCAGTTCCGAGCCGTCGATCTCGAGAATCCGAGCGGAAGCGTGGGCATCGCTGGTCTTGATCGGGATCTGCCAGCCTTGCCAGGAGCGCGCCTGAATCCCGAGCCCCTGCAGGATAATCGCAAGCAGCCCGGCGGTGACCTGCTCGCCGGACGCCACCACGGCGTCATATTCGCGCGCGTCATGCATCGGCGACGCCTCCCGGCACCATTCCACCAGTTCATTGGTTTTGCCGGCCATCGCCGACACCACCACCGCGACGTCGTGGCCGGCGTCGACCTCGCGCTTGACATGCTGCGCGACATTGCGGATGCGGTCGATGCTGGCGACCGATGTGCCGCCGAATTTCATCACGAGGCGGCCCATGATGCTGGTGCATTCCCTGTCAGGGTGAGTAATGTGATCGGCACGCAAAACGGCAAGCGCGCAAACCAAAAGGCGCGTATACATAGCGGCGCGGTTTCCGGCAAGCAACCGGGTTCCGGCGATTCCGGGCGTTACGGGCCGTGGTGATGTTGGGTAATTGAGGCTGAATGCATGGGGCGTTATATCGACGATATCCTGCAGCCCGGCGAAAAGGTACTGTATTCGACCAACGCGCACTGGATCTTCTATTGGCCGGCGATTGCGGCCTGGATCGTGGCCCTCTTCCTCTTCCTGCTGTCGCGGCAGACCACCACCGAAAGCATCGTCTTGGTGTGCCTGGCGGCTTCGGCCGTGGTGGCGATCGTGGCGCTGTACTGGACCGTGAGGGCCTGGTTCCATCGCTGGACCACCGAGACCGACGTCACCAATATGCGCGTTGTCCACAAGACCGGCTTCATCAAGCGCCGCACCTTCGAGATGAGCCTTGACAAGGTCGAGAGCGTCGACGTCAACCAGAGCATTCTTGGGCGCATTTTCAATTACGGCGATGTCACGGTGCGGGGCGTCGGCGAGGGGGCCGAGACCATCGATACCATCGCTTCCCCACTCGAGTTCCGCAATCACATCACCGCGCGATAGGAGCGGCGCGCAATCCATGGCCATGCAAGAAAATTCTCGCAGCAATTTCCCCGCCCCGGCGTCCACGGTCGACCCCGGCGAGGTCGCGAAATTCTCAAGACTGTCGGACGAATGGTGGGATCCCAACGGCAAGATGGCGCCGCTGCACAAGATCAACCCGCTGCGCCTGAGCTATATCCGCGACGCCGCCTGCCGCAACTTCGAGCGCAATAGCAAGAGCCTGAATTGCCTTTCCGGCCTGCGCATCCTCGATATCGGCTGCGGCGCCGGGCTGCTATGCGAGCCGTTGACCCGGCTCGGCGCGCAGGTGATCGGCATCGATCCCTCCGCCAGCAATATCGCGGCCGCCCGGCTGCACGCCGACAAGGGGCACCTGTCGATCGATTATCGCTGCACCAGCGTCGAAGAGATGGATGTGCGCGAACGCTTCGACATCGTGCTGGCGATGGAGGTGATCGAGCACGTCACCGACGTCGGCACCTTTCTCAATCGCTGTGCCGCGATGCTCAAGCCCGGCGGGCTGATGCTGGTCTCGACCATCAACCGCACCTGGAAGAGTTTTGCGCTGGCGATCGTCGGCGCCGAATACATCCTGCGCTGGCTGCCGCGCGGCACCCATCAATGGGACAAGTTCGTCACCCCCGACGAACTGGCGCGCCATCTGGCGAACAACAAGCTCGCCATCACCGAACAGGCCGGCGTGATCTATCATCCCTTCGCCGATCGCTGGAGCCTCTCCTCCGACATGGACGTGAACTACATGGTGGTGGCCGAGGGGGTGTAGCTATTGTCGTCCCTGCGAAAGCATTGCGAAATCTGGGACGACATCGCGGTTGGTGCCGCATGCAATCCTGACGGTTGACCGCGCGGGCTGTGACATTCACGGTGCTGACGATTGTCAGCGTCCCGTGTTAGCCCTCCAGCCCGCTTCCCATGTTCTCCATCGCCACGCTCTGGATTCCCTTCACCATCACCGCGGCGCTCGCGCAGGTCGCGCGCAATGCGATGCAGCGGCAATTGACCGGGCCGCTCGGCACCTGGGGCGCCACCAATATCCGCTTTCTGTTCGGCTTCCCGTTCTCGGTTGTGTTCTTCGCCATCGTGCTGGCTGCGACCGGAGACCGTGTGCCATGGCCGACGGCCGGGTTCTGGCCGTGGCTGTTGCTGGGCGCGCTCAGCCAGATCCTCGCCACCGGGCTGATGCTGGTCGCCATGAACGACCGCTCGTTCGTGGTGACGACGGCCTATCTGAAGACCGAGGCGATCCAGACCGCGATCTTCGGGTTTGTCTTTCTCGGCGATCATCTCACCGCGTTGAAGGTGATCGCGATTCTGATCGCAACCGTCGGCGTGGTCATCACCGCGCTGCGGCCGGGCGGGGAAAAGGGCTTTGCCGAGTTGAAGCCAACGATCATCGGCCTGGTCGCCGCCGCCGCGTTCGCGCTGTCGGCGATCGGCTTTCGCGGCGCGATCATCACCGTATCGGGCGTGTCATTCGTGACGGCGGCATCCTACACGCTGGTGTTCGGACTGTTCGTGCAGACCCTGGTGCTGACGATCTATCTCTTGGCGCGCGCGCCCGAGGTGCTTGCCAAAATCCTCGGGCTGTGGAAGCCGTCGATGC
>WNGO01001401.1_pt1 | contig 20472 bp, 18 predicted proteins | sample 5400511 | NCBI WGS metagenome assembly WNGO01 (sample SAMN13153380, study PRJNA577476) | soil metagenome | isolation source: 20 cm soil or saprolite under Garry oak tree replicate 2 | place: USA:California | collected 2016-06-15 | reverse complement strand
ATTGCGGGTGAACCACGACGTCCACGGCTTCGTACGGCAGCCCGAACAGGAAATGCGCTTCGATCACTTCGAGGGCTTTGTTCACGAGGCTGGCGGAATCAACGGTGATCTTCTTCCCCATTTTCCACGTCGGATGCCGTAGCGCCTCGTCCACCGTAGCACCCGCTACGCGCTCCGGGTTCCAGGTACGGAACGGCCCGCCGGACGCGGTGAGAATGAGCCGCGCCAGCTCCCCGGGGCGCCGCCCAGTGATGCATTGCAGCACCGCGCTGTGCTCCGAGTCGACCGGCACGATCTCCCCGCCGCCTTCGCGCGCGGTTCGGGTGACCAGCTCGCCCGCCATCACGAGCGTCTCCTTGTTGGCGAGCGCTACGCGCTTTCCGGCCCGCAGAGCGGACAGGGTCGCCTCGAGCCCCGCCGCCCCGACGATGGCATTCACCACGATCTGCACGTCGGGATGTGTCGCAGCCTCGACGAGGCATGACGTCCCGCTCCCCGCTCCCTGCTCCCTGCTCCCACCGTTGACCAGCCCCACGTAGGCTGGCTTCCACTGTGCGGCTTGCCGCTGTAGGAGGTCCGCATTGGAATGGGCCGTGAGCGCCGCGACCCGGAACCGGTCGCGCTGACGCGCCAGGACCTGCAGTGCCGAACAGCCGATCGATCCGGTGGATCCGAGGATCGCGACGCCGACGGTCATGCGAGGCCGAACAACCGGAACAGCCCCGCCGCGACCGGCGCGACGAAGTACAGGGCATCGAGGCGATCGAGCACGCCGCCGTGCCCGGGGATGAGGGACGAGGAGTCCTTGAGGCCGACCTCCCGCTTGAACAGCGACTCGGCCACGTCGCCGACCTGAGCCGCCACCGCCACCACCAACCCCACCGTCACCAGCTGCCAGACCTCGAGCCGCAAGGCGACGCGGTCGAGCACCAGCGGACCGTATGCCAACGCCGCGATGAGGCCGCCGACGACCCCGCCGACGGCACCGGCCCACGTCTTCCGGGGCGAGAGCACGGGGGCGAGCTTCGGCCCCCCGACCAGCGCCCCGGCGGCCATGGCGCACGTATCGCACACCCAGGTGACGACCAGCGGCATGACGGCGAGGGCGACCGAGCCGCGCGGGTGCGCGTCGACATGCGGACCGTGCCGGATCGCCACGAGGAACGCGAGCAGCGCCGAGGCGTACAGCGGCCCGAACGACGTGACCGCGAGGGCGGTGAGGGGGCGGCGTGCCGGTCCGCGCGCGGCGGCCACGACCAGCGCCAGGAGGAGCCAGACCGCCCCGCCGTACACCACGGGCTCCCAGTCGGCGTAGTCCTTCGCCCAGTAGGTGGCGAGCGGGAAGGCCGCGGCGGCCAGGAATCCCACCCATTCCACCGGCTCGACCCCCTGCTTCTTCGCGAACGCGTAGACCTCGTTGGTGCCGAGCACGCCGAGCACCGCGATCGCCGCGGCGAGCACCCAGCCGCCCAGCCACAGCGCGACCACCGCCCCGGCGATGGCCGGGACCGCGACCGCGATGCGCACCAGCAGGTTCCGCGACATATCAGACGGTGATCCGGCCGAACCTCCGCTCCCGGCCCTGATAGTCAAGGATGGCCTGGAACAGGTCGCGCCGCGTGACGTCGGGCCAGAGCACCGGCGTGATGTACAGCTCGGTGTAGGCGAGTTGCCACAGCAGGAAATTGGAGAGCCGGCATTCGCCGGACGTCCGGATCAGCAAGTCCGGGTCGCTCCAGGGCGCGGTGTAGAGCTTGGCCCGGATGGCGTCTTCGTCGATGTCTTCGAGGCGCTTGACGCCCTTGAGCACTTCTTCGGCCAGGAGCCGCGCCGCCCGCGCCAGCTCGCCGCGCGAGGAGTACGAGATGCACAGATTGAGCGCCAGCCGCGCGCCGTCGCACGTCTCCCCCTCGATGCGCTCCACCGCCGAGCGGGCCCCCGGGGCGAGCCGGGTGCGGTCGCCCAGCACGTGGACCGCCACCCCCTGATCCCTCAGCTCCGCGACTTCCCGCGCGATGTACTCCTCGAGTAGCTGCATCAGGGCGGAGATCTCGGTCGCCGGGCGCTGCCAGTTTTCTTCGGAGAAGGCGAACAGCGTGAGCACCTCCACCCCGGCTTCGAGGCCGCCTTCCACCACCTCGCGCACCGCCTTCATGCCCGCCCGGTGGCCCAGCGGCCGGGGTAGACGGCGCTCGCGCGCCCAGCGGCCGTTGCCGTCCATGATGACGGCCACGTGGCGGGGCACGGCCCCGTTGAGGCGGATCTGAGAGAGCAGGTCGTCCGCCATCTCAGACCTCCATGATCTCCGCTTCCTTGGCCTTCACCGCCTCGTCCACCTGCCGCAGATGATCGTCGTGCAGCTTCTGAACGTCCTTTTCGGTGTGCTTTTTTTCGTCCTCGGAGACGTGCTCCGTCTTCTTGACCTTACTGATGGCGTCGGTACGCGCGTGACGGATCGCCACCCGGCCCTCTTCGGCGAACTTGTGCACGACCTTCACCAGCTCCCGCCGTCGCTCTTCGTTGAGCGGGGGGAGCGGGATGCGGATGAGGTTGCCGTCGTTGGAGGGGGTGAGTCCCAGGTCGGACGCGAGGATCGCTTTTTCGACCGCCTTGAGAAGCCCCTTGTCCCACGGTTGGATCGTCAGGAGCTTCGGCTCGGGCGCGGCGACGCTCGCGACCTGATTGAGCGGCATCTCGCTGCCGTAGGCGTCCACGCGCACCAGGTCCAGCAACGCGGTCGTCGCCTTTCCGGTACGCACCGTGGAGAACTCGCGTTTCACCGCTTCCACGGCCTTGTCCATCGACTGCTTCGCGTGCTTGACGTGATCCGCGAGAAGAGGAGTCGTGGGGGTCATTGGACGATCGTGCCGACGCGCTCTCCGGCCAGCACCCTGGCCGTCGCGCCGGGCTGGTTGATGTTGAACACGACGATGGGCAGCCGGTTCTCCTTGCAGAGGCCGAAGGCGTTCGCGTCCATCACCGCGTATCCCTTCACCAGCGCCTGCTGAAACGTCAGCTCCGGAATGAACTTGGCCTTCGGCTCCTTCTTGGGATCTGCCGTGTAGACGCCGTCCACGTTCGTCGCCTTGAGGAGCACCTTGGCCTCGATTTCGAGGGCGCGCAGCACCGCCGCCGTATCGGTCGAAAAGTAGGGGTTTCCCGTCCCGCCCGCGAAGATGACCATCCGCCCCTTCTCGAGATGCCGCACGGCACGGCGCCGAATGTAGGGCTCGGCGAGCTCCTCCATGCGGATCGCCGTCATCACCCGGGTATCGACGCCCTTCTTCTCCAGGATGTCCTGCAGGGCGAGGGCGTTGATCACGGTGGCGAGCATGCCCATGTAGTCGGCGGACACGCGATCCATGCCCTGGTCGCTCGCCGCCGTGCCGCGCAGGATGTTGCCCCCGCCTACAACCAAGCCCAGCTGCACCCCCAGCGCGGCCACACCCTTCAGCTCGTCTCCCAGCCTGTCGATCACCCCGAAATCGATCCCGCCGCCCGCACCGCGGTCTCCCGCGAAGGCCTCACCCGACAATTTGAGCAGCGCCCGCGGGTAGGCGAGCCGCGCGCGGGAGGGGGGGGCCGTCGCCACTCAGCCTTCCCCGACCCTCAACCGGGCGAACCGCCGCACGGCGATCTTTTCGCCGGTCTTCGCGGCCAGTTCTTTGACCAGGTCGCCCACCGTGCGTTTGTCGTCCTTCACGAACTTCTGCTCGAGCAGGACGTTGTCCTCGTAGAACTTCTTCAGCATCCCCTCCACGATCTTGGCGCGGACGTTCTCGGGCTTTTTCTGCTCGGCGACCTGCGCCTCGTACACCTGGCGCTCCCGCGCGACGGTTTCCGCCGGGAGGTCTTCGATCCGCACGGCGAGCGGATTGGTCGCGGCGATGTGCACGGCGAGGTCGCGCGCCAGCGCCTTGAAGTCCTCGGTGCGCGCCACGAAATCCGTTTCGCAGTTGAGCTCCACCAGCACGCCAATGTTGCCGATGTGGTGCACGTAGTGGCCGATGAGACCCTGGGATGCCTCGCGCCCCGCCCGCTTATCGGCCTTGGCCGCGCCCTTGGTGCGCAGCACGTCGACGGCCTTCTCCAGGTCGCCCGCCGTCTCCTCCAGGGCCTTCTTGCAATCCATCATGCCGGCGCCCGTCCGGGCGCGCAGCGCCGCCACGAGCTTGGCCGGAATCTCTTTCACCGTCGCCACGCCTCCTCCTCCTCATGAAAAAGCCGCCCTCGCGCCGTTGGGCTCGGAGGGCGGCGGTCGGTTGTCCACCGGAACGCATGCGTCCGGCGTGCTCAGCGTTCGCCTTCGCCTTCGCCTCCGCCGCTCGATTCCGCCGGCGCGGGGGTGGGGGCCGGCGCTTCGTCCGTCTTGAGCCGGGCGGCGATCGCTTCCGGCTTGGGGCGGCGCTTGCGCCGCGCCGGCTTCTTCTTCTTGTCGCCCTCCGCTTCCGCCTCGACGCCGGTCTCGGTCGAGTACGTGACTCCTTCGCCTTCTTCGGCCGGCTCGCGCAGCGGCATCTGGTGCCGCGCTTCCGAGATCACGTCGGAGATGGCTGCCGTGATGAGCGAAACCGCCCGGATCGCGTCGTCGTTGCCGGGGATCGGAACGGTGATCAGCTCCGGGTCGGCGTTCGTGTCCACGATCGCGACCACCGGAATGCCGAGCTTGTTCGCCTCGGCGACCGCGATGCGCTCCTTCTTCGAGTCCACTACGAACAGCGCGCCCGCCAGCCGGCTCATGTTCTTGATGCCCGACAGATACTTGTCCAGCTTGACGCGCTCGCGGTCGAACAGCAGCTGCTCCTTCTTTGTGTAGTTCTCGAACTCCCCTTCGGCGGTGCCCTGTTCCAGCTCCTTGAGCCGTTTGATCTGTTTCTTGATGGTCTGGAAGTTGGTGAGCGTGCCGCCCAGCCAGCGCTCGGTCACGTAGAACGCCCCGCAGCGCTGCGCCTCCGCCTGGAGGATGTTCTTGAGCTGCTTCTTGGTGCAGACGAACAGGACGTTTTCTCCCTTCAGCACCACGCCCCGGAGCAGCTCTTGTGCAACCTCGATCTGCCGCAGCGTCTTCTGGAGGTCGATGATGTAGATCCCCGACCGCTCGGCGAAAATGAACCGGCGCATCTTGGGATTCCAGCGGCGTGTCTGGTGCCCGAAATGGACGCCCGCTTCCAGCAGATCCTGCAACTGAGGCTGCGCCATGCATTCCCTCTCGTGGGTTATTTCCGCCGCCGCTGTCATCTCCGATGCAACCCCGCGTGGGGGACCCAGCACCGGATCGAGCGACGTGAGTATTTCAACCGTTGTACGACGCTACGTCGCTACGTTGTACGTACGACGTACCGTCGTAGCGACGTACAACTATCTCTTGCTGAATTGGAACCGCTTGCGCGCTCCCGCGCGGCCCGGCTTCTTCCGCTCGACGACCCGCGGATCCCGCGTCAGCAGTCCCTGCTCCCGCAGCTTCTTGCGATGCCGCTCGTCCGCCAGGCACAGGGCCCGCGCAATCGCGAGTCGCATCGCCCCCGCCTGCCCCGTCACCCCGCCGCCCCGGCACAGCGCCCGCACGTCGAAGGCGCCGAGCGTGTCGGTCGCGGTGAACGGCTGCTGGATGTGAGACACGAGCGACGGCCGGGGAAAGTAGTCGCCCAGCGTACGCCCGTTGACGTTCCACTTCCCCGAGCCTGGCGTGAGATACACGCGCGCCACCCCGACCTTGCGGCGCCCGACCGCGTGCCAGCGCAGCTCTGGCGTTACGCCTGAGCTCATCGGGCCTCCGCCAAGCTGAGCGGCTCGGGCTGCTGGGCCGCGTGCGGGTGCTCGGGACCGGCGTACACTTTCAGCATCTGCTTCACCTTTTGACGCGAGAGCGTCGTCTTCGGCAGCATCCCCCACACCGCCTTCTCGATCACACGCGCGGGACGCGTCTCGAGTACTTTCTTGACCGGCGAGAACCGCTCGTGGCCCATGTAGCCGGTGTGCCGGAAGTAGCGCTTCTGCTCGAGCTTGCGTCCAGTCAGCTTCACTTTGGCCGCGTTCACCACGACCACGCAGTCGCCGCCGTTCAAGTGCGGCGTGAACGTGGGCTTGTGCTTCCCGCGCAGGATCTGCGCCACCCGGCTGGCCAGCCGACCGAGCGGCTGCCCCGTCGCGTCGACCACGAACCAGCGACGCGTCACGTCCTCTTTCCGCAGACTGAACGTCTTCATTCCCGCCCTTCCCGAGAAGCCCGATCGGTGACAGCCGCGAACTATACCCGGGCCGTAAGGGCGTGTCAACCCGAGGGTTCCGGGCTCGCGAGGGTCACGAGTGACGCCCCCTTTTCGACCGGTTGCCCGACGGCGACGTGCACCGTCTGGACCGTCCCCGAGCGCGGCGCGCGCAGCTCGTTCTCCATTTTCATCGCCTCCACCACCACCAGTCCGGCCCCCGCATCCACCTGCTGGCCTTCCGCCACCTCGATCCGCACCACCAGGCCGGGCATCGGCGCGCGCACCGTGCCGTCGGCGGCCCGCTGGTCCTGCTCCCTCGCTGGCTTGCTCCCGCGGGATCGCTCGTCCTGCACCGCGACTTCCACCCGCTCCCCCACCATCCCCAACGCCCACCGGCCGGCGTCCTCGAGCGGCTCGACCGCCGCAGTCCACGACTCGCCAGAGAGCAGCAGGTGATAGAGCGGCGTGCCCGATACGGCGGCGAGCTGCGCCTCGAAAGGCTTCCCCCCCACGAGCACACGGCTCCCGTCCACCTCCACTTCGATGGTCTGGGCGCCGATGGTGACGAAATACTTCACCGCGCCGCCCCGCCCACCCAACGCGGAAGTCGGAAGTCGGAACGCGGAACAGAAATGGAAGTTCGCTCGACGAGCGTACCTCCCACTAATGTTCCGCGTTCCGCGTTCCGCGTTCCGCGTTTCGGTGTTCCGCATTCCGCATTCCGCATTGTCTTTCTCATGCCGCCTCCAAGACCGCCACGGTCTCCACCTGCGCCGTTTGCGGGAACAGATCGAACGCCCGCACCGCGGTCACGCGGTAGTTCGCGCTCAGTCGGTGCAGGTCGCGGGCGAGGGTGGCCGGGTCGTCGGAGACGTAGATCAGGCGGTTGACCGGCTGCCCCGTGAGCCGCAGCGTGACGTTCCAGTGCAGGCCCGCCCTGGGGGGGTTCACCACCACCGCGCTCGGCTCGGGCAGCGTGGGCAACACGTCTTCTGCCTTGCCGGCGATGAACCGCACCGGGCGCGGCGCCTCGCGCCGCCGTGCCCAGTCGATCGCCTTCTCGTCCGCGTCCACACTCACCACCTGCGCCCCGCGCTCCGCCAGCTCGACGGCGGTGTCCCCGATCCCTCCGTACAGGTCCCAGACCACGGCGCCCCGCACGTCACCCAGCTGCTCCACCACCCACGCGCGCGCGATCGTGCCCATCTCCGGGTTGACCTGCTCGAACGCGGTCGCAGGGAATCCGGTGGCGGGGCCGGCAACGACCCGGGGCGCCCCGTCCGCCGGCTGCCACCAGCAGATGACGCTGTCTCCGTCGGGCAGCGCTGCGCGCAGCGCCGCCGGATCGCGCCACGGCTCACCGGTCGACTCGGCGATGACATGGCGGCGGCCCTGCCGGTCGAGCCGGAGGGTGAGTCGCGAAAGCGTCGGCGGCAGTAGGTCGAGATGCGGCCGCAGCTCCCGCCATAACGCCATGAGGCGAAAGTCGGCGACGTGACAATCGATCAGCGGGAACACGGAGACGGGTCGGTCGTAGGGGTGCAGTCCGACCGTCCGGCCGCGACCGACAGGGAGTCCTTTAGGGTCCGACCGTCCGACCGATTTCACCGCCAGGCTTATTTTCGCCCGATACCGCCACTCCTCGACCGCCTCGACGATCTCGGGGTCGCCGACGTCGAGCTTGGCAATCCGCCGCAGCGCATCCCCCACGATCGCCTGCTTGGCGGCGAGCTGCGCCTCGTAGGTGACGTGCTGCAGCTGGCAGCCGCCGCAATGATCCTGTACGTAGTGCGGACAGGGCGCGGTGACGCGGGCCGCGCCGGGAGCGACGATCTCGGCCAGCTCCCCGCGGGCGAAGCTCTTGTGCAGTTTCACGCCCTCACGCAGCCGGATCCGCTCGCCGGGCGCGGTGCGGGCGACGAACACGGCGCGCCCGTCCGCGAGCCGGCCCACACCCTCCCCACCCGCCGCGATTGCCGTGATCGCCACGATGTCGCTCATTCGCCCAATGCTTCCCGGCGCGCTGCGAGCAGCCAGGGAGACGGGCGGACGGGCAAACCGGCGGGCGGTCCCGCGGGGGGGGCGCTCGCCGTCGCCCGCCGCTCGTCGGCCAGCAGCGCGGCCACCACGGCGAGCGGTCGCACGAGCTCCGACCGCACGCCGCCCGCCAGCAACCGGGCGCCGGCGCGCTCGAAGTACGTGACATCGATGTCGCCCCGCTGGAACTCCGGGTCGTCCATCAGCCGGAGGTGAAACGCCTGGGACGACGGGATGCCGACGATCACCAGCTCGCGGAGCGCGCGTCGCGTGCGCTCGAGCGCGACGGCGCGCGTCTCTCCCGACACGATCAGCTTCGCGATGAGTGGATCGTAATAGAGCGTGACCTCGTTGCCCGCCTCGACCCCGCCATCCCAACGGACCCCGGGACCGCCGGGAACCCGCAGGTAGCGTATGGTGCCCGTCGCCGGAAGGAAGTCGTTGAACGGGTCCTCCGCCGTGATGCGACATTCGATCGCATGGCCGCGGGGCTGCAGCGTGCCCGCGTGCACCCGCAGCGGCTGGCCCATCGCCACGCGCAGCTGCTCGCGCACGATGTCGACCCCGTAGACGAGCTCGGTCACGGGGTGCTCGACCTGGAGCCGGGTGTTCATCTCCAGGAAGTAGAACTCGCCGCTCGGCGCGAGCAGGAATTCGATCGTGCCGGCGCCGAGGTAGCCCACCGCGGTCGCGGCGGCGGTGGCCGCCTCGCTCATCCGGCGGCGCAGCGGCGGCGTGACGGCCACCGAGGGTGCTTCCTCGACGAGCTTCTGGTGGCGCCGCTGGATGCTGCACTCGCGCTCCCCCAGCGCGACCACCCGGCCGAAGGAATCCGCCAGGATCTGGATCTCGATGTGGCGCGGCCGGTCGAGGTATTTCTCGAGATAGACCTCGCCCGCCCCGAACGCCTTGAGCGCTTCGCTCGCCGCCGCCTCGAATCCCGCCTCGAGCTCGGCCTCCTCTCGCACCAGGCGCATGCCCTTGCCGCCGCCCCCCGCGGTCGCTTTGAGCAGCACCGGGTACCCGAGCCGAGCCGCCTCGGGCCTGGCCTGCACGTGGTCGGCGAGCGGGCGCGGGCTACCCGGCACGATCGGCACACCCGCTTGCTGCATGCGGCGCCGCGCTTCCGTCTTGTCGCCCATGGCGCGGATGGCGGCCGCCGGCGGTCCGATGAACTCGAGGGACGCCGCCGCCACCGCCTCCGCGAACGGCGCGCGCTCCGAGAGGAACCCGTACCCGGGGTGCACCGCCTGACACGCCGCGCCATGCGCCGCCGCAATGAGCTTCGGGATGTCGAGATAGGACTCGGCGGCGGTCGGCGGCCCGAGCGACACCGCGAGGTCGGCGGCTCGGACATGAGGCGACAGGCGATCGACTTCGGAATAGACCGCTACCGCCTCGAGGCCCTCCTCGTGGCAGGCGCGGATGATCCGCAAGGCGATCTCGCCGCGGTTGGCGACGAGGACTCGTTTGATCGTCGTCAACGGATGACGCCGTTCACCGTCGGCAACTCGCCACCTCGCTCGCCACTTTGAACGTCGCCATCGCGTCGCACAGCGCGGGCGTCGTGCGCACCGCCCGGGTGTAGGCCGCGAGCGCGGGCTCGGCCCAGGGGTCGCTGCCGTCGAGCGCCACGCGCAGCGCCCCGAACACGAAGTCGCCCGGCGGGACCCGTGGGCTCTTCCCCTCCGGTCCCGCCACCCACACGAGCGGCCGGGCGTCCCACCGCATGCGCGGCCGGGTCTCGGGTGGCCGCTCGAACGCCATGCTCACGCACACCGGGCGCCGCTGCACCAGCTCGCCAAGCCAGGCGTCGTCGCCGCTCCGCCGCCGCCCGAGCTTCAAGTCCGCGACGAGTCGCGCCCGTAGCACCGGATCGGAGCGCCATGCTGCAAGCGGGATGACGAGCAGATCGGGCCGCAGACCGCGGGCGAACCGCATGTACCAGGCCGCGTAGAAATCGGCATCCCCTGCCGTCAGCAGCACGCCCCCGGCCGGACAGGCGCGCAACAGGTTTTCGCCCAGCTCCTCGAGCACCGGGGGAACGCGGAGGTCCATGGGCAACGGCCCCCACGCCTCCACGCCGGCGTCCACACCGCTGGACTCCCACCCGAGCCACGAGCGGGCGGCCCACGCGCCCACCCGAAATACGCGGGCGCTGTCGCCCACCGCGCTCGTGCCCAGCGGTCCGGCGAGCGCGGCCGCGCGGGCCAAGGCCTCTTCCGCGGTGTCGAGCACGGCGCGGGTCCAGACGCTGTCCTCGCTCGACCGATGGGTCGCGCCGTGCACCTCGGTCCCCAGTCCCAGGTACGCGCGCCCCATCAGCAGCCAGAGCTGCGCGTCCGTCGAGTCCCGTGCCGCCCGGCCGCGCAGCGTGGCGAGTGAATCCTCCGGGGGTGCGGGGGGAGGCGGCGCCTGCAGCAGCGTCACCAGCAGCAGCGCGCTACAGAGGGATGTTGCCATGCTTCTTCGGCGGATTCCGGTCTCGCTTGGTGGCGAGCGTCGCGAGGGCGTCGATCAGCCGGGGCCGCGTGTCCCGCGGATCGATGATGTCGTCCACGTAGCCGCGCGCGGCCGCGAGATAGGGATGGGCGAACTTCTCGCGGTACTCCGTCTCGCGCGCCTCGGTGGCGTCGTCCTTGTAGAGGATTTCCACGGCCCCCTTCGGGCCCATCACCGCGATCTCGGCGGTGGGCCAGGCGACGTTGTAGTCGCCGCGCACGTGCTTCGAGTTCATCACGTCGTAAGCCCCGCCGTACGCCTTGCGGGTGATCACCGTGAGTTTGGGGACGGTCGCCTCGCAGTACGCGAACAACAGCTTGGCGCCGTGCTTGATGATGCCGCCGTGCTCCTGCGCCACACCGGGGAGGAATCCCGGCACGTCCTCGAAGGTGACGAGCGGGATGTTGAACGCGTCGCAAAACCGGATGAAGCGGGCGCCCTTGAGCGAGGCGTTGATATCGAGCACGCCCGCGAGCGCCGCGGGTTGGTTCGCGACCACGCCCACGGACCGTCCCCCGAGGCGCGCGAAGCCGACCAGCAGGTTCCCCGCGAAGTCCCGGTGCACTTCGAGGAACTGACCGTCATCCACCACGCGCCGGATCACGTCGTGCATGTCGTACGGCTTGGTGGGCTCGTCGGGAACCACGTCGAGCAGCTCTTCGTCCCGCCGGTCCGCGGGATCCGCGGTCGCTAGGATCGGCGGGTCGTCCAGATTGTTCGACGGAATGAAACCAACCAGGGCGCGGATGGCCGCGAGCGCCTCGAGCTCCGAGGCGTGCACGAAGTGCGCCACTCCCGACGTGGCGCCGTGCACGTCGGCGCCCCCCAGACCCTCGAAGTCCACTTCTTCGTGGGTCACGGTTTTCACGACGCTCGGCCCTGTGACAAACATGTAGGAGATCCCGCGCACCATGAACACGAAGTCGGTGATCGCCGGGCTGTACACCGCGCCGCCGGCGCACGGACCCAGGATCGCGCTGATCTGGGGCACGACGCCCGACGCGAGGGTATTCCGCAGAAAGATGTCGGCGTAGCCGCCCAAGGAGGCGACGCCTTCCTGGATGCGGGCGCCGCCCGAGTCGTTGAGCCCGATCACGGGCGCGCCGTTCTTCAAGGCCAGGTCCATCACCTTGCAGATCTTTTCCGCATGGGCCTCGGAGAGCGACCCACCGAACACCGTGAAGTCCTGGGAGAACACGTACACCAGCCGCCCGGCGATCCGCCCGTACCCGGTCACCACGCCGTCGCCCAGGTATTTCTCGTCCGCCAGCCCGAAGTCGGTCGACCGATGCGTGACGAAGCGATCCAGCTCCACGAACGTCCCGGGGTCGAGCAGCGCGTCGAGCCGTTCCCGCGCGGTCATCTTGCCCTTTTCGTGCTGCGTCGCGATACGCTCGGCGCCGCCGCCCAGCCCGGACTCGGCGCGCTTCTGCTGCAGGAGCTCCAACTTCTCACGCATAGTCATGAAGGCAAAATCTAGACGCACAGACGCACAGACGGATAGGCTAGACGCACAGACGCACAGACGCAGCAGGGGAGAACAGCGAGAGAGGGCAGGTATTCCTAGCCTCTCCCATCTGTTCTCCCCTGTGCGTCTACGCGTCTAGCCTTGATTTTCCTGTTTCGTGGGCTCGGCCGCCCCCTCTTCTTTGGGCCAGCCGGTTGCAGCCAGCACGATCCGATGGTGGATCGGATCGACCTCGAGCACCTTCAGCTCGACCGCCTGTCCCTCTTTCACGGCGTCGGCGGGATTCTGGATGTCGGCGATCCCGAGCTGGGACATGGGGACGAACCCTTCGATGTCGCTGCCCAGGTCCACCACCACGCCCTTGTCCATGAGGCGGAGCACCCGGCCTCGCAGCTCGGTGCCCACGGGATACGTCTCGCCGATCCGGAGCCACGGGTCTTCCTGCGCCTGCTTCAGGCCGAGGGAAATCCGCTTGTTCTCGGCATCCACGTTCAGGATCAGCACCTCGACCTCGTCGCCCTTCTTCACGACTTCGGACGGATGCTGCACGCGCTTGGTCCACGACATGTCGGAGATGTGGATCAAGCCGTCGATGCCGGGCTCGATCTCCACGAACGCGCCGAACGAGGTGAGGTTGCGGACTTTCCCCTTGATGCGCATGCCGACGGGGTACTTCTGGGGCAGCGCCATCCAGGGGTCTTCCTCGGTCTGCTTCATGCCGAGCGAGACCTTCTCTTCGGTCTCGTCCACCTTGAGCACCACCGCTTCGATCGTCTCGCCGATCGACACGATCTTCGAGGGGTGTCGCACGTTGCGGGTCCAGCTCATCTCGGAGATATGGACCAGACCCTCGATCCCCGGCTCGAGCTCGACGAACGCGCCGTAGTTCGTGATCGACACCACCTTGCCCTGCACGCGCGTGCCCACCGGGTACTTCGCGGCCACGTTCTTCCAGGGGTACGCCTGCAGCTGCTTCAGGCCGAGGCTGATGCGCTCGCGCTCCCAGTCGATGTCGAGGACCTTGACCTCGACCTCCTGCCCGATGTGCACCATCTCGGACGGGTGCGACACCCGGCCGTAGCTCATGTCGGTGATGTGGAGCAGGCCGTCCACGCCCCCGAGGTCGATGAAGGCGCCGAAGTCGGTGATGTTCTTGACGATGCCCTTCCGGGTCTGGCCGACCTGCAACTCCTTCATCAGCACGTCGCGCTTGGTCTTGCGCTCGGCCTCGAGCAGCACGCGGCGGCTCACCACGATGTTGCGGCGCCGCTTGTTCAGCTTGATGATCTTGAACTCGAAGCTCTGGCCCAGCAGCTCATCGATGTTGGGCACGCGTCGCAGCGCGATCTGGCTGCCCGGGAGGAAGGCGTCCACCCCCATCAGGTCCACCACGACCCCGCCTTTGATCTTCTTGACGAGCGTGCCCGACACCGCCTCGTCCTTCTCGTGGGCTTCGCGGATCCGTTCCCAGACCCGCATGAAATCGGCCTTCTTCTTCGAGAGGACGACCGCACCTTCCTGATCCTCGAGATGCTCGAGGAATACCTCGACCTCGTCCCCTTCCTTGAGCGAGCGCGCGTCCTTGAACTCGTCGATCGGCACGGCGCCTTCCGACTTGAACCCGACGTCGAGAATGACGGCGGTGTCGGTCACACGGAGCACCTTCGACTTGACGATCTCACCTTCTTCGATATTGGAAAGCGTCCCCTCGTACAGCTCCGTCATCTTCGCGATTTCGTCCGACGAGTACTCCTCGTGCAGGTCGGACCGGACGCGGAGGTGGGAGTGAGCGGGAGCGGGAGCGGGAGCTTCGGACTTCGACTCGGGAAGGTTTTCCGTATCTACCAGCATTCAGGACACCGGTTCGGTTGCGGGTTTGGACCATGGGCCCGCAGGCGATCCCCGGGGCTCCGGAACACAAGACGCCAAACCTAGCCGGGGAGGCGCTCCCGCGCCAGCGCCACGACCGCCTGGACCTGCTGCTCGAGCGAGAGCCGCGTGGTGTCGAGCACCACGGCGTCCGCGGCGGCCTTGAGGGGCGCCACCGCCCGGGTCGAATCGGCGCGGTCCCGGGCCGCCAAGACCTCGGCCTCGCGGCGGACCTCGGCCTCCCCGCCTCCCCCCCCGCCCCGCTCGGCCAGGCGCCGCCGTGCCCGCTCCTCCGGACTCGCCGTGAGAAACACCTTCAGCGGGGCATCCGGGAACACCACGGTCCCGATGTCGCGGCCGTCCACCACCACTCCTCGCGCGTGGCCCTGCACCGCCTCCCGCTGCTGCACATCCACCCAGTGACGCACTTCGGGAATGGCGGCGATCTCGGAAACGCGTTGCGTCACCCGCTCGGAGCGGATCGCGTGTGCCACGTCCACGCCGGCCACTTCGGGCCGGAACATGTCGCCCACGAGAACGAGGCGAACCGGAAGATCCTCGGCGAGCGCCACGATTTGCTGGGCACTCCACGTTTCCCGTTTCCCCTTTCCCGTTTCCCCTAAGTTGTCTAGCGCCCCCAGCGTGATCGCCCGATACAGCGCTCCCGAGTCGAGGTGCGCCCATCCCAGCCGCCGGGCGACCAGCGCGGCGGTCGAGCTCTTCCCCGACGCCGCGGGACCGTCGATCGCGATCACGCGGAGGCTCACCTTTCCCGTTTCCCCTTTCCCGTTTCCCCAATTCTCTTCAGGTCGCGGAAGAACTGCGGGTAGCTGATAGCCACCGAGGCCTGTTCCGAGAGCCGAACCTCCGCCCCCGGCACGGTCCCGAGCACCGCGAACGCCATGGCCAGTCGATGATCGCGCGCCGTGTCGACCCGGCCGCGAGGAGGGTGCGTCGTGCCGCACACGAACAGGTCGTTGCCGCGCGCCTCCGCCTGCACGCCCACCGCGCGCAGGTTGGCCGCGATGAGCTCGAGCCGGTTGCTCTCCTTCACCCGGAGCTCGCCCACCTCGCGGAACACCGTCTCGCTCCGCTCGGCGGCCCGGCTCGCGAGCACGGCGAGCACCGGGACCTCGTCCACCAGCGTCGGCCGAGGAAGCCGGTGCGGGTCGGGTTGACCCCGACGTTTTCTATGACCAGCTCGCCGGCTTCGGCGAGTGCGGCGGCCGCGACGAGGAATGCCGCGGACGAGGCATCACCAGGAACCGACAGACGGAACGACGGCACGACAGCACGACGCTCAGGAGGCTCGTAGGTGATGGCCCCGTCCCGTTCGTGCAGGCTCAACCCCAGATGTACGAACAGCCGTTCCGTGTGATCGCGCGAGCGATACGGCTCGCGAATCGTGACGCCCACGCTCCCGGTGAGTCCCGCGAGCAGCAGGGCGCTCTTGATCTGCGCGCTCGCGACCGGCGTCGTGTAGGCGAGGGGGCGGAGCCGACCGCCGCGAATGGTGAGCGGGAGCGCGTCGCGGCCTGTCTCCTGGATCTCGGCTCCCATGGCGCGCAGCGGCTCCGTGACCCGACGCATCGGCCGGCGGCGCAGTGAGGCGTCTCCCGTGAGCGTCGCCGCGAAACGTTGTCCCGCGAGGATGCCGAGCATGAGCCGGGCGGTCGTCCCGGAGTTACCGCAGTTCAGCCGGGATGCGGGATGCGTGATGCGGGATGCGTGAACGATCACCTTCACGCCGTCGCGGATGGACGTGATGTCCGCCCCCAGTTGTCGCAGGACACGGGCGCTGCTCTTCACGTCGGCGCCGGTGAGCAGCCCTTGCAGCTCGCTGGTGCCGCGCGCCAACGCCGCGAGCATCACGGCGCGGTGCGAGATGCTCTTGTCGCCCGGTGGGCGGACGACGCCTTGCACCCTCACGCGTCGGCCTGCCGGCGCCACTGCGCCGCGCGACTGAGCCACGCCGTGACGGCCTGCGCGTTCCCGGTTTCGAGTGCGCGCTCGAGCTCTCCCAGGGGCTCCTCGAGGGAGCGGAGCGCCGGGAGCAGCTCGTCCCGGTTCATGAGAAAGATCTCAGTCCAGAGCGCCGGCTCCGAAGCGGCGAGGCGCGTGACGTCGCGTGCCCCTGGACCGAACGTCGCACCGGGCGGCGTGGCGTGGGCGAGGTGGTGGGCAAGCAAGGACGCCACCGCCTGCGGCAGATGGCTCGTGAGCGCCAGCTGGTGGTCGTGCTGCGCGGCGTCGATCCGCACCGGATGCGCCTCGAGCACGCTCTCCCAAAAGTGCGAGACCTCGCGCGCGGCGTCGTCCCCCTCGTGCGTCGACGTGATGTACACGATCGCGCCCGTGAACAGGTCGACCCGGGCGGCGGCGAAGCCATGCGCATGGGTGCCGGCGAGCGGGTGCCCGCCGGCAAAGCGGCGCCCGAGCCCCACGGCGACCGCCCGGGCGACGATCGCGCGCTTCACGGAGCCGACATCGGTCACGAGGGCACCGGCGCCGAGGCTGGGTTTGAGGGTGCCGAGCAGCGCGAGGTTGGCGGCGGGCGGTGCCGCCAGCACCAGCAGCTCGACCGCGCGGGCCACGTCCGCCGCGCGGGGCGGCGCATCGTCGATCGCGCCCCCCCGCACCGCGGCGACCCGCTCCGCGGGCTGGGGCGACCAGCCGAGCACGGTCGGGATGCCGGCCCGCTTGGCCTGCAGCGCCAGCGAGCCCCCGATCGCGCCGAGGCCGATGATGCCGAGCTTGGTGGGGCGCACGGGAAAAAAGCTAGCCGCTCGCCGCGGAGCGTGTAAGCGCGGCGAAACGTGCGAGGGCGGCCCAACCCGCGGCCGCCCCCGGCGAATCGGTGGTGCGGGCGTCTAATCGCTGCTGGGCGGCTCGGAGAACGTCACCTCCAGGTCGTCGAACACCGCGAACCCGTTATCCGAGCCTGCGAACTGGACGCTCGAGATGTTTACGCCGCGCGGCGCCTGCACGCAGATGGTCTGCGGCACGTCCGCTGCGGAGATCGTCTTCGCAATGGACCCGCCTTCCCCATCGAACGCTTCGATGAACCCAGTGGCTCCGGGCAGCGAGCCCGGCTGGAACCCGGTGGGATCCACGTGGACGCACACGGTCGATACCGACGCGCTGAAGTCGGCCTCGATGCGACCCTGCGAGTTCTCGCTGAAATCAGCGGCGAACTCGCCGGAACATAGGCTGACCGCGTTGGTCGCGAAGGATCCGCCATTGTTATTCGCGTACACGTCCGACGCGGAGCCGCAATTGTTCCCGCCCTCGCTCGGCGCCCGGCGGAACGTCACCCCGAGGGACGAATAGGTCTCGTTAACAACCGTTCCCGGCGTCACGTCGTTGAAGTCGATGGTCGTGGGCAAGATCCACCCGATGCGACTGAATGAGCCGGTGAGACCGCCCGCGCCTACGTGCGCCGCGTAGGCCGACGAGGGGGCGAGCCAAGCGCCGACGCGTCGCAGCAGGCCCCGCGCGAACAGACCCAGCGGACCGCCGGATGGGGCGGACGCGAACCCCTCGCACGTCACGAACGGTGCGGCCGCATTGGGCAGGGGAGTCACCGTCCCGGACTCGTCTTCCTCGAGGCTGAAGAGCTGCGCGCCGGCGTGGTGTATGTCACCTTCCGGGACCTCGACACAGATGCCTACCGTCACGTCGGTATTAAACAGCCCGACGTCGGGCGAGGTCCGGAAGCGATAGCACCCCTCGGCCTGCGGCAGGCCGCGCGGGATACACGGGCCGTCCAGGTCCGCCACATTCACGCGCTCGATCGTCACGACGACGTTGTCGATACCGAGCTCCTTGAGGAGTTCGGGTCGGATCCAGCCGTCCGGGAATAACGCGCCGGCGAACCCGGTGTTGGTGATCACGGTCCCGCCTGTGGCGGCCACGCTTCCTTCAGCGCAGTCGCTCACGCAGTTCGTGCCGAAGGCACCGCGCTCGATCCGGAACTTGATCGGCAGCGTGCGCCCGTCGACGAGCCCGATATACTGGCCCGTGTTGATGTTCTTCAGCTGGCTGGCGTTGTTCACCGGGTCCACGTCCGCAAAACCGAGCGACGTCCCGTTGGACGACCCGAACACCTCGATCCGGTAAAACTTGTCGGGATTGATCGCCGGCTGCCTGGTGTCCCAGTTCACTTTGTACTGCTGACCCGCGGGATCCACCGTCACCGGGCCCGGATTGATCGGAGCAGCGCTCGAGCACGCCGCCGGCGTGGTCGAGACATCCAGCTCGCAGATCACGACGACGGGTTTGAGGTTGGGATTGAACACCCCGCTTAAGGTCGGTTGGGGCACGAGCGGCGGCAGGAAGAAGAAGTGCTGGTTGCCGCCGTTGTGTGCGCCATCCATCAGCAACGCCGACGGCGGCCTGACTCCGGTGGGAGAGCGCTGGTCCTGACACGCGACGACCAGGATGCAGGTGAGGGACAGCAGGACGATACGCTTCATGGCGGCTCCTGAGGGCGGCGAGGACGGCAAGGTCGGGCTTTAACAGGGCTAGATGGGCAAGATTTGCGCCGACTTGCTGCGGCCCGCCTCATCCCGGATGGCCCGCCTTCTGTAACACAACTGCTACAACCTGCTCCCCACGCGCCCGTCTGTCAGCGCTTGCTCTCCGTCAGCTGCGCGAAACGCGGATCGGACTTGAGATCGCGCCACCACCAGGAGATATCCCCACCGCGGGTGAACGCGTGGGCGGGGTTGGCGGCAATGTAGCGCTGGAGCAGGGCGATCGCGCCATCGCGGTCTCCCAGGATCGTGCGGGCGAACGCGTCGATCGACAGGATCTCTTGCCCGGGATCCACGTCGCGATCCGCGCGGGCCCGTTGCAACACGTGGCGCGCGCTGTCGGCCAACCCGGCGCGCGCCAGTGTCGCGCCCACGACGGTCTCGGCCCGATGGTGCTCGAACGCCTTTCGGGGCGCTGGCGTGAGCGAATCGATCTGGGCGAGCAAGCGCCACGCGACGGTCAGATCCGGCTGCGCGTCGGGTGTTGTCATGAGCCAGAGGCGGCACTCCGCGAACCGGAAGTCACCGGGAAACCGGCGCGCCCCTTCGAGGCACCAGCGCCTCGCCTGCGTGAACTGCTCCAGGTCGTAGGAGCCGAAGAAGAGGCGCGCCAGCACCTCGCCCGCGACGGAGAGATAGGCATCTTGCTCGTACGCTTGGCGCGCCGCCAGCACCGCGGCAGGCACGTCCTCGGTCTGGTAGTACAGATGACTCAGTGTGCTGTAGGCGCTCGCCAGTGACGGGTCGGCCCGCGTCGCCGCCTCGAGATCCTGCTTCGCCGCCACCAGACGTTGCGGCAGCTCGGCCGGGTCCGGGACGAGCTCCTGGAGCCAGCTCAGGTAACGGACCGTGCCCCGCAGCTCCAGCGCGCGGGCGTCGTTCGGCGCCAGCTGGAGCGCCCGCTCCGCGTGTCCCAGCGCGACTTCCACCCAATGACCGAGCGTCTTGCGGTTTCCCACCAGGCGAGCTCGGCGGTATGCGAGCCAGCCGCGCTGCGTCACGGGCTCGGCCCAGGACGGGTCCGCCGCCTCGGCGAGCGCGAGCAACGAATCGGCGCGGGCGAATCCCACGAAGGCGCCGTCCATATCGTCCCCGACCAGCCGGGCCTCGGCGTCCTTGCGGGCCCGTTCGCCCTGCTGTACCAGGGACCAGGCCGCGACGCTATGTGTGCTCGTCTGCTCCTGACGCAGTCGCAGCTCCTCGCCCAGCCGCACGCGGAGAAACTCCGCCACCTTGCTGGCGAGACTATCCCGAATGGCCAGGACCGCGCCGGCCGGCTGCTCGAAGCTGACACGCTTCCCCAGGTCGGCGCCGCTCGCCCCGTCGATCAGATTCACGGAGACGCGATACCGCGCGCCGGCCTCGTCTACGTTGCCCCGGACGATCGTGCCGACGCCGAGTGCCCGCGCTACGCTGTCGAGTGGCACGGTGGATGTCCGGTACGGAGCGACGCCGTTCTTCGAAACGACGGTGAGCACCGGGACCTGGCGCAGGGCGTCGATCAGCGCCTCGGAGAGGCCGTCCGCCAGATAGCCCAGCGCATGGGCTTGGCTCTCGTCCGCGAAATACAGCACCGCGACGTGGCGCGGATCGAGCCCGCTCACCGCGGTCCCGCGCCCCGCCCGCGTCGACCGGATTACGAGGTATCCGGCGAGCACCGCGACGATGATCGCCGCGGGCGCGATACGCCACAGGCCACGGCGCGGGCGCTTCATGCCACGCTCCAGGGTCGCCCGGCGAAACGCGCCGGTCGCGGCCGACGGGGTGTTCAGCGCCTCCGCGAACAGCGCGGTGGTCGGGTAGCGGTCGGCCGGGATCTTGGAGAGCGCGCGCAGAATTGCGCGCTCCACCG